>Ga0172378_10004220_pt1 | contig 13478 bp, 11 predicted proteins | sample GrowelOW332metaG_FD_119755 | JGI IMG/M metagenome (GOLD analysis project Ga0172378, IMG submission 119755) | Groundwater microbial communities from an aquifer near a municipal landfill in Southern Ontario, Canada - Pumphouse #3_1 metaG | ecosystem: Environmental > Aquatic > Deep subsurface >...
CAAACTAAAGAAACATAATAAGGTAGCTAAACGTTGCGCCGATAGCGGGGGTGCTTGGACGCGTGCGACATGCGCTACGGTTTTTGATTGCAGCATCGAAAGACCTAAGCAAATAAAGTGAAGCGTCCAATTGCACAATATCCATAGAAAAACCCCTGTATATTGAGATTAAAAAATAATCTCTACAGGGGTGATTTGGCGAAATTATACACATTTTGGATAAAAATGCAGCGCTTTTTAATATTAGAGCTTAAAATTTAGGATTTATTATTATTTTGCCTATAAAAACAAGATTTTAATATTCAGAGTTTAATTCTATGAGTTGCTCGCTTTTGGCAATAACTGTTGTTTGGTATCTAGATTCTTTAAAAAATGTGCAAAGCCTTCGTCCACACGTCCGTCTAAGCGGCTACTGGTGGTGACCCGAACTTGATTGCTCCAAAGTACCTTAAAATCTTGGGCCAACATGCGTTGTACTAAATCTACATCTTCATGACAACTTAAACCCAAAAAACCACCGGCTTTTAAATATGCCTCACGGCTAAAACTTAAATTCGCACCGTGTATATGCCCATGTCCCATACGATCTTGATAGTGAACTTGATATAAATCTTGGGTCTGTTGCGATAAGTCCTGCCAGTCTGAAATAGACACCACCCCACAAATCAAATCGGCAGGTTGATGATTTAATTGTGAAACTAACCAATTGGGGCTGACCGTACTGTCGGCATCGGTACAAGCAATCCATGTTGCACCTTGCTCTAGCAAATAACGTACCCCCAAATCACGCACTTGCCCCACGCAACGTAATTCACAACATAAATAGTCAATGTTTAATGCTTGCACATGCGCCAAGGTTTGATCTGTGCAACTGTCTAATACCACCACAACACGGACTTGTATATGATCTGCAACCGCATCAATAGCATGTTGTAATGCCAATAAACACGATTTAATTGACTGTTCTTCATTACATGCAGGAATTACGACACCAATCATACTAAGCCTTCTTGTTCTGCCAGATTAATGTTGGCATTTGACCAAACATCAATCAAGAAATCAGGGTCTTTTACAGTTAAATAATGCTTCAAATTTAACTGCTGTAAGTGTTGATGCACCTGATTGCCGTCTAACTCAAAGCCTGCAATCGAATGACGCCAATGACAACATAATAAAGTCCCACCTTGTGTTAAATGTTGATTCAGCCACGTCATCAGCTCATAAAGTGCAGCCATATCCAAATAATATAAAATCTCACTCACAATAATTAAATCAAAGCTGTGTTTGGGTAATTGTGTGGGAACCCAAGCCTGTTGTACTTCAATATGCGAATAAGTTGCCAAACGCTGCTGTGCTAGATTTACAGCTTTAGCATGCCCATCGAGACACAGCAATTGGTCACAGCGTGCTGCAAGTGCCTCACTAAACACGCCATTACTGCATCCAATCTCTAAAGCTTGTTGATAATGTGGTTTTAATAACACACTTAAACAGATCTGGCGTTTACGCTGTTCATACCAACGCTGCTCATAACCCCACGGATCATCTTTATCAGCATAGATTTTATCAAAATAGAGTTGGGTGTTTAGCATATATAGACTTCCCCAACTTGACAGATACGCTCAATGGCATGCGTTGATAAAATAGGTGGATTAAGGTTGGTTGGGTCAACTTCGATTTGGGTTTTAAAACAATCCATCGCATCACGTTTTTTTTGTTGCTCAGTTAAACTCAGCTCTAAGCGTTGTGCACGCGACCACGGAATACGGGCATCATTGGGCACAGCCCAATGCCACGCCCAAATTAAAACTTGATAACACAGCAAGCCATGATCACGAGCAAATTTTTCGGCAATTTTACCAGTACCTTCATGATCTGGATGCCCATCTTGAGCAAAGGTAGCCACCAAAATATCATGCTCCTGAATAATATGTTCAAGTGCTAAATACAGGGAGTTTTTTTGTTGATAGACCTGACCATCCGGTAGATTTAATGCCACACGTTTAACTTGTTCAGCCACACCTAATACATGTAATGCCGCTTTGGTTTCTTGTGGTCTTAAATCGTTTAAATCGCTGGCGCTATACTGGGTTGAGTGCGCATGACTGGCTGTTCCATTGGTCACTGCAATGATGACAATAGGATTGCCTTGAGCAACCAGTTGTTGAATTAAACCACCACAGCCCAAAATCTCATCATCTGGATGTGGTGCTAAAATACATACACGGCGACCTTTGGGGAAAGCTGTTTTTATATCAAATACTGGCAGTTGTTGTAAGCCTTGCCAATGTTCCCAAGTTTGCGCATCTGTACCATCGCCCATAATAACGCGATCATCCACAATTTCATGTTTTATAACATCCATGTTTCTGCCTCCTGTATCGTTGCAAGTGTTCCAATCTGCTCTAAATCAAATGCGCCATGCGTTTGGCGAATAAATACTGTTAAATCTGCAATAAGTTGGGCAAAGTGACCATCTTGACAAAAAGGTGCTGCCCCTAAAGCTAAGCCTACTCGTTCCATGACTACACGAGCTGTGTGTTCGGTACATTGACGCAGGATACGGATTTGATATTCATGACTGTGTTTCGGTGATTGATCAATACGCCGTGCGATTTCCTGAAAATATTGGCGATTGACATGCAGTGCTGTACTGATTTCACCTAAATACATGGCTTTAAAAGCATGCGGTTTATAGCGTAAATGATCTGCTAATTTTTGGGCTAAATGTGTACATGCTCCATACCAACAGGCAGCAACTCCTGCTGCACCGTGCCAAAATCCAGGTCGACTTAAATAAGCATTGGGCGCAGCAACCTTTTCAACAGCAACATCATTAAAGAAAATATTGGCTGTTTGTGTCTGTTGCATTCCCACAGCCTGCCAAATACTGTGGTTGATCTGTATATTTGCATCACGTAAATCAACTAAAATCAGTTGCGCTTGTTGAGCTTCATCTCGATAAGTCATTAAAGCTTTTTCAACGATTCCGGCTCCAGAACACCAAGGTTTAACACCATGACATAAATCATTTGTCACATTTAAAGCTTGAGGTCCACCCTCTGCTGCCCAAACTGCGTAGATTGCATCATTTTGTGCTACATGACCCAACTCATGTAGAATACTTAAGGCATCTAGATGTGATTCAAACCATTTGACCAAGCTTAAATCTAAGGCTGCAAGCTGAGATAAAATTTGCCAACGTCGTAAAGTTGCCCCTTCACCAGGATGAGGGACATCAGCACTGGCTTGTACAAGCTTTTGTAGTTGAGTGACATATGCGCTACTGCTGCTGAATAGGTGTTTAGATTGCTTTAAATTTTCAATACATTCATCAATCAACATAGCTTCTCTTTATTGTTGTACATTTTTTTAATAGTGAATAATCACAGCATACCTGCAAATGAAGTTACAATGTGTTAACTTTTTAAAGCTCAATGCTTCAAGTCACTTAAAAATTCGGCGTCCTGATCAGCCTTGAATGTATCCATTATTAAAATGAGCCTTGCGTTAATTGGCGTCTTAACTATGACCAACTGGCATAATCTTACATACGATAGCTTTGTAAATCTGTAATCTGTTTTATAATGTGTTGCTCGAAGTTACCAAGGTACATCTTTAAGCTCTTTATAAATTACGATACTGTAATCCGCTGACCAAATTGTATATATAAACGCTGTGGCTTAGGCAAAGTAGATCCCCATAGACCTGTTGCCAGGGGAACCGTCACGTACGTAGGATTTTAATCTTTGTACTGCAAATAACCTTTTGGTCAATCTGTGCTGTTTAAGATGATTTGCATCTAAATGGATAGGGTAACTTTAAACAGATCATCGCTTGATTCCGCTGAATGATGTCATCCAAGCCATTCGATTTATTCTTTCAACTTCTAAAGCCAGTTGTGTAAAAGAAATTTTAATGCCAGCAATGCAAGATAAAAATATGTAACATCATGAAAAACATATATTTGTACACAATACTATAAAATATTAGGATAAGTTTATGATAAACATTGGTATTTTATTATTTGATGAAGTTGAGGTGCTGGATTTTGCAGGTCCGTATGAAGTCTTTGGGATCAGCTTAGATGACAATAATAATAGAATTTTTAACGTATTGACCATTGCACAAAAACATGAAATTTCAGCCAGAAATGGTCTTGTGGTTAAATGTGATTATCTTTTAGAAGATTGTCCGCAGCTGGATATATTGGTGATTCCCGGCGGCTATGGTGCTGAAACAGTAGAGCTTTATAACACCACACTTTTAAATTGGATTAGGCAACAACACTACACTACCCAAATGACTTTTTCTATCTGCACCGGTGCTTTTATATTGGCAGAAGCAGGTTTATTAAACGGGTTAAGTGCTACCACACACTGGATGGATCTTGAGCGCTTAGAAACACAATATCCCCACATTAATGTGATTAAGAATGTTAAATTTGTGGATCAAGATAAAATCTTAACTGCTGCAGGAATCTCTTCCGGTATTCATGCATCTTTATACGTTGTGGCTAAAGTGACCACTCGAGAGATAGCGTTAAACACCGCTAAACGCATGGAATTTGAGATAAATTTTTAGATCATTAGCCAAACCCATTCAAGTATATCGTCATCTTCTATTTAGGTGAGTCTGGCTTTAATATTGCAGTGCATTCAAAATTTTAAGATTTAGATATTCAGAGAAAATTTGATTTATTTTTAAGCATGGTATGTGTATGGATCAGACTTTTAATTATAGCGGTAGCTGCTTATGTGGGAATATTAATTTCTTTATTCATCAAGACATTAAAAATATATATTACTGTCACTGTAGCTTATGTCGTAAGCAAAGTGGTACTGCATCCAATGCAGCAACTTTAGTCAACCAGAGCTTTTTTGAATGGACAGCAGGCGTAGAGTATATTGAGGCTTTTAAAAAAGCCTCAGGCTTTAGTGCTTGTTTTTGTAAGCTGTGTGGTTCTCCTGTACCCAATCAAGTCAGCAATAGCACATGGATGTGGATTCCTCTTGGCTTACTGAATGAACTACCGAATATTCAAACCAGACTCAGTTTTTGTCTTCATTCAAAAATCAATTGGGCACCAGCAATAACGGTAGATCATGCCTATAGTGAATTACCTAATCGTTCTGAATTAGATAGATATTTTACTTAAGATCACAGTGCAACTTTTAAGCTTAACCTTGGAGTCTTGTGTTGTGACAATGGGTCAATTTCACTGAGTACATACAGCGTTTTTTCTTTTTTGCATTCAAGCAGTTTATTATGCGGATAAAATGAGATTTGTCCTGAATGCTTTGGCTGAGCGTAGAAAAACTCAATTGTTTGATGGTCTGAATGAGGTTTATGCCATACTTCATAGCCATCAAATTGACTCATCTTCAAGTAATTTTTGCTCAGTGCTGTGCAGATATAATTCATTTGTTTGATCTGCAAATTTTCCTCAATCGTACAACCTGTACATAAAAATATGAGAACTAAAATAGTAATTAACGGATTCATCATGATTGAAGGGTCTTGAAGTTATTTTTATTCATGCTAAATTTTTGCTATAAATAAATACAGACACAATATTATTTAAAAAAAGAGTACAGATGTGGCTTTTCATTATCAAAATTTAGCGGATCGATTAACTGAGAGTATTGTGTCAGGAGATCTTCCACCTCATCATAAGCTGAGCTCTTTACGGTCTTTTGCAGGTCATCATGCTGTCAGTATAACAACAGCCAAAGCTTGCTATGAATTATTAGAAGCAAGAGGTTTGATTATTGCCAAACCTAAAAGTGGCTACTTTGTTAAAAATATTCATAGCGTGCTAGAGCCACCGACTCATCCATATTTTAGTTCATGCGCACAAGCGATTAGTAATTTAGAACTGCAAAATGAAATACAAGAAGCTTCTATTCATCCATCACGCGTACATTTAGGAGCAATCCAACTTTCACCCAAACTTATCCCAACTGATACTTTGAGAAGATCAATCCAACGCGCGCTAAAACATAGTGCACCACAAGACTTTCTGTATAGTGATAAACAAGGTCATCTTAAACTACGTCAAGCATTATCAAGTCATTGCGCTGAAGATGGTATTTATATCCATGAAAACTCAATTTTTATCACGCACGGCTGTTTGTCAGCCATTTCTATTGTGATTCAGCTCCTAACACAAGTTGGGGACAATATTATTGTGCCAACGCCAAATTATAATGGGCAACAATTATTGCTTGCTAACTTAGGACGCAATATTTTAGAAATCCCTGCATCTCATAACGGTATAGATTTACAGCGCCTAGAACACGTTATGGCAACATCAAAGGCAAAAGTATGCTTACTCACCATCAATTATCATAATCCTCTAGGATTTTGCTTAAGCAACAGCGATAAAGAAAAAATTGCTCAGCTGGCCGCTCAATATGAATGTTTTATCATTGAAGATGATATCTATTCAGAATGTGGTCATACCACCTTAAGGCCCCTACCTATTCAATATTGGGATACACAAGGGCGTGTGTTTTTATGTAGTTCCATTTCCAAGTCATTATCGCCAGCTTATCGGATTGGATGGTTATGTTTGCCTGCACAACAAGAACATCTTAAAGACCGTTTATTGTCTTTATCAAGTCTCGTCAATACGCCATTACAGCTTGGATTAGCAGATTTTATACATTGTCGCGCCTATCGACAGCATTTAAATAAATTAAGATTTACGCTGGCTCAACAAGTTGATGAATACAGAAATTTTATGATTGAGATTTTTAAAGAGATCAACATAAAAATCACCCAACCTCAAGGTGGCTACTGCCTATGGATGCAACTGCCTACCAAGATTAATGGTCTTGATATCTACAAATTTGCACAACAGCAAGGTATCAATATTGTACCTGGTGAAGTATTTAGTTCAGATGAAAAATACTCTAATTTCATTAGGTTAAATGCTGGCTATCCTTTAAATCCAAGGATTAGAAGTGCACTTGTTAGCTTAAGAGATTGGCTGCAAGCACAATGAATGCTTAAATCATCAGTTTTAATAGGTGTATAAAAAATCCTATCACGACTGCATCTGCTGGTTTAAAGCAAAACCTAAACGTATATGCAATTAAAAATGGGCACAAGATCAATCTTATGCCCATGGACTGCTTCAATCAGTCATCTCAATTATTCAATAGTTAAAGGCATACATTGATCCAAATAATCTGCCCACCATTGCATCATTTCTTGGCGCTGATTTAAATACTCAGCATGGTTATAACTGCCACGGGTTTGGTCTTTATCTGTATGTGACAATTGCGCTTCAATCCAACTTGATTGGAACAGACCCGAGTCATTTAAAATGGTACTTAAAGTAGAACGTAAACCATGTGAAGAGAGTTGTTCGCTGCTATAGCCCATGCGACGAATCAGCGTATTTAAGGTATTAAAATGCAGGGCTTGACCCGCATGACGTGGGCTTGCAAATACATATTTTTCACCTGTTGACCAATCCATCGCCGAACGTATCACTTCAATGGCTTGATCAGACAAAGGTACCAAATAATCAGGCACCTGCATCCCCAGTACGACACGACGTCTAAATTGTTTAACATGCATGGCAGGAATACGCCATAATTTATTTTCTAGATCAAAATGTTGTGGTTCTGCAGATAAAAGTTCAGCACCACGTACACCTGTATACAATTTTAACCACAACGCCTTTTTCACAATTGGATGTGCTTGACTGTGTTTAAGACGATTTAAAAAATCAGGTAAATCTTCAGTTTGTAGGTAAGGATAGTGCTGTTTAACTCGTTGCTTAATAATCACCTTTTGTAATCCAATCGCAAGATTGTAATCGGTGTATCCCATGGCGACTGCATAATCATAAATTTGATTAAGGTAACTACATGCTTTCTTTACAGGTTCTTTAACGCCACGACTTTCAATATGGCGAATCACTTGCACTAAATCAAAACGTTTTAAGTTTGCAAATTCTTTATCGCCCATTAAAGGCAAGATATCCTGCATTAAAGCTTTACGCGCTAACTCAAGCACACCTGAACGTGGTCGATCTTTAAGAGCATTCTTTTCTTTAAAGTCTAACCACTCAAGCGCGATTTTTTCAAAGCTAAGAATGCCGCTGCTTTCTTCGGTTTGATTAAAGACTTCATCTTTTTTATTATCACGTGCAAGACGGGCTTGCTTTAATGACATCTCAGGATAAATGCCTAATTTTACACGCGGACGCTTGGTACTGTTGGGCATAGAGTAACGGTAACTCCATGATTTGATGCCATTAGGTTCGATCTTTAGGCTTAGCCCATCATCATCTGCCATAAAGTATGCTTTCTCGCGAGGTTTGGCTTGGCGAATACGTTGTTCTGTTAAACTCATATCAATTTTAATGCAGGGTACACATGTGCAATCTAAATTACTTTTATAAAAATAACAAGCACTATATATGATGCGTGTAAGACGCATCACATTAATAAAACAAGTTATTGTTATTTATATAATTATTAAAGAAAATAGATTTAATATTAACCATATAATTAACCCTTTTTTAAGATTCAAATTTTATGAGAATGTTTCATATTGCCAAAAAATAGACAATTAAAAGGATGATCACGTTGAAGCGAACACATTTAGATAACTTCTTATGTACTATGAAAATTTTTTTATTCAAGGAATGAGAAGCAAAAATACCTATAAGGGTTGAATCAAATAGCGTGAATCTAGAAATAAAGTCATTTTATTATTTTCGATTTACTGACTAAATAATATCTATCTCACCATTGATTACCATTTGAGTCCTCAACTTTTTCGTCTAACATTTATAGACAGCCAACTTATGGGTTAAATGTTGGTTCAATGGGTCATTAAAACCTACTTTGAGGAAGATGTATATTGGGTTTAGCATGGTCACTACTAAACGGTCAAGCTACTGTGATCTTTGATTGCCATAATGTAAATAATTCTAAGCATCTTATCGATTACTGCCGCCATACTGCAATATATGTTATGTTACTTAATTTACTGCATGACCTTTGTAGCGAACCAACTGAATCCCAGTATAGCTATAATTTTCGTAACCAGATTTAAGTAGTTAGCCAACTTTATAGCATAATTGACAGCTAGACACACGCAGCTTGTGACAAGGTCATATTTACCCTAAAGGGAGTCTTCACATGAAATATCATAAAAAGTGTTTAATTAGCACTTAAGGCTAAAATCTCTAGGGTAATTTTTTTTACCTCATTGCGGCTTTGCATAATATGTCCAGTTAACGCTTGAATACTTGCTTTTAGGTCTTTTGCCAAAATTAAACGGAGTATATTTTGGTGTTGTGCATAAGTGGCTTCAATACGATGGATTTTAGAGAAATCTAAGCGACGAATCATACGAATTTTTTCATTTAACTCATGATGAAGTTTGGTCATTTCTTGATTGCCTGCTAACATGACCAACTGACTATGAAATGCTTCATCTTGCTGTGCAAGTAGCTTAAGATCACCTATATAATTCTCAGGCTCAACACACCATATTGTAGTAAGTTCAGAAAGCAATTGATTTAATTGAGGTTGTGGTATTTTACAAAGTTGCTCAATGGCATGACATTCAAATAAAATTCTAAGATCATAACGTTCTTCATAACTCTTAAAATGTAAAGGACGAACTTGCCAACCGCGTCTAAACTGCACATCCACATAACCTTCTTGTTGTAAACGGTATAAGGCTTGGCGTATGGGTGTTCGGCTTACAGAATAGATTTGGGCAATTTCAGATTCAGTAAAATATTGTCCTGGCATCAATTGAAAATCAAAAATATCGTTTTTAATTTTTTCAAACACCAGCTCAGACAAATTGTCTGAGCTGCGTGCTGATGCCTTCGGTGAATGTAGAAGGCTCATGGTTTACTCCATATAAACCAATGGTTCACCGCTTTGCACTGTTTGACCAGCACGGCAAATAATGGCTTTGACAATGCCATCTTCATCAGCATAGACAGGTAATTCCATTTTCATCGCTTCAATAATGGCAATGGTCTCGCCTTTTTTAACACGTTGCCCCGACTCTACCAAAATTTTCCAAATATTACCGGTCATAGACGCATTTAAAGCTGCATATTGACTATAGTCGGTATGATCTTGTACGACCTCTATTTCAGTAGGAGCATCAAATTGATCTTTCCAACGTGCCACTTCTGTTGTAAATGCACGCTGTTGCTGTGCTTTAAACGTTGCAATGCTGTCTTGTTCTTGAATTAAGAAAGCTTGATATTGTGCAAAATCAAACTCAGTCTCTTCAATCTTAATTTCAGCTAATCCATGAGCAAAGTCGGCACGAAATTGATCCAATTCAGCTTCACTGACTTCATAATATTTAATTTGATCAAAGAATCTTAAAAACCATTGTTGATCACCAAATTGCTTGTTCTTCTTAAATTTATTCCAAATAGGTAGCGTACGGCCAATCAATTGATAGCCACCTGGGGAATCCATACCATAAATGCACATGTACATGCCACCAATACCCACGGTCCCTTCTGCGGTAAAAGTACGTGCAGGGTTGTATTTGGAGCTCAATAGACGATGGCGAGGATCAAGTGGTACGGCACAAGGTGCAGTTAAATACACATCGCCCAAACCTAAAATGAGATAGTTGGCATCAAAAATAATATCTTTGACCTGTTGGCGATTGTCTAGGCCATTGATACGTTGGATAAAGTCGACATTATTAGGTAACCATGGCGCTTCGGCACAGACACTTTCTTGATAACGTGTGACTGCAGCTAAAGTTGCTGAATCTTCAAATGCCATAGGCAGATGAATAATACGAGATGGGATTTTAAGATCACTTAAATCCCCCATTTGTTGTTCAAGACCAAGTAAAAACTCAATTAACTGCCTTTGAGGGAGGCATAAGCCATCATATTTAATTTGCAATGAGCGCACACCAGGCGATAACTCTAAAATACCTGCTGGTTTGGCTTCACCAATCAGTTGCATTAAACGATGCACACGTAAACGTAGAGCTAAATCTAGTACATTTTCACCATACTCTAATAAGATATAGCTATCGCCTGCTTGACGGTATACTGCTTTTGGTGCTTGATCTGTAGCAGCTTTGACTGCAAGAATACTTTGTGCTTCAACAACAGCTTGATCTTGGCTATTAATGCTTTGAGGAGCCTGAGAAAAATCCTCAATACGTTGCTTTTGCGCGATTTCTAAAGCATTGGCTTGCTCAATCGACATTGGATAAAAACGCAGGGTATCGTCAGCTTTGAGTTGTCCAATTTTCCACAACTCTGCTTTTGCAATGGTTACAGGACAGACAAACCCACCAAGACTTGGACCATCTTTGGCTAAAATCACTGGAAAATCACCAGTAAAGTTAATCGCACCAATGGCATACTCACAATCATGTACATTAGAGGGATGTAGACCTGCTTCTCCGCCATTTTCACGTGCCCAGCTTGGCGTAGGTCCGCTTAAACGAGTCCCCAGACGATTAGAGTTAAAATGGACTTTCCAGGTTGATGCGAAAAACTCTTCGATGTATTCAGCTTTAAAGAAGTCTGGTGCCCCGTGTGGCCCATATAACACCCCAATGTCCCAGGTTTTGCCATATGTTGGAATTAAATCCTGTGCAAGTGCTTGAGGCTCAGCAATCGCCAAGGGTAAGCCGTCGCTTGGCAGCTCAGGATTCACCATCTTGATCATGTCACCGGCACGCAAAACGCGTCCGGCATGCCCACCAAAATTACCCAAAGCAAAAGTAGAGCGGCTCCCTAAATATTCGGGAACATTTAAACCATCTCGCACCGCCAAATAGGTACGACAGCCTGATTCAACTTGACCAACTTTTAAGGTTTGCCCAGCCTTCACCTCAATCGGTTGCCAAAAGTCTACAGCCGTGCCATCAAGGCTGACACAACATGGTGCTCCGGTTAAAGCAATAATGCTTTGGGCATGAAATTTAAGCGTAGGTCCTTCTAAGGTAAATTCAAAACCGGCTGCAGTTTGTGCGTTGCCCACAATTTTATTCGCCAGTTGAAATGCATAGTCGTCCATAGGACCTGACGGTGGTACACCAATATCCCAATATCCTACACGGCCTGGATAATCTTGGATTGAGCTTTGTGTACCGGCTTGAATGACCTCGATGACGTTCGGAATATAGTTGAAATTATCCAACATGCGTGTCCAAATCTGCATATTTTCAAAGCGTGAATCTGATACTACACTTAATGCATAATCTAAATTGGTACTAATACCATTGAGGCGAGTTTCGGCCAGTGCTGTTTTTAATGTGCTCAGTGCTGCTTCACGATTCTGTGCATGCACAATAATTTTAGCAATCATTGGATCGAAGTATTGAGAAATCTCAGTGCCTGTACTAACCCATGTATCAACGCGTACATTTTTAGGGAAATACACATCGGTTAAAATCCCGGGGCTGGGTTGAAAATTTTTGACTGGATCTTCAGCGTAAATTCGTACTTCAATTGCCACACCTTTGGGTTGAATATTAGCCAAAAATGCCCAATCAAGTGTCTCTCCTGCCGCAACTTTTAACATACATTCAATCAGGTCTAAGCCCGTCACCATTTCTGTGACAGGATGCTCAACCTGTAATCGAGTATTCACCTCTAAGAAATAAAACTCATCTCGTGCTGCATCATAAATAAATTCAACGGTGCCTGCACTACGGTATTTGACCAATTGCCCCAGTTGCACGGCAGCTTGATGTAATTTTTGTCGGGTTGCTTCAGGTAAATGTGGTGCTGGCGTCTCCTCTACAACTTTTTGGTTACGACGCTGTAATGAACAATCGCGTTCACCCAGTGCGACCACTTGTCCTTGACCGTCACCGAAAATCTGTACCTCGACATGACGCGCTTGATCAATAAAGCGCTCTAAAAAAACCCCTGAATCTTTAAAAAATTGTTCTCCCATACGCTTTACGCTTTCATAAGCAAGATGCAATGCCTGTGCATCATCACAACGTGTTAAGCCAATCCCGCCACCGCCTGCAGTACTTTTGAGCATAATAGGATAACCAATCTGATCAGCAGCCACTAATGCCTCTTCTAAACTTTGCAGTAAGCCTGTTCCCGGTGTCATTGGCACCTCAGCTGCAGCTGCAAGTTCACGTGCGCGATGTTTTAAACCAAATTCTAAGATTTGTTGCGCTGTAGGTCCCATAAAGGCAATCTGGTTATCTTCACAAGCACGGGCAAAATCTGCACTTTCCGACAAGAAGCCATAGCCTGGGAAAATCGCTTGTGCACCCGTGTGTTTAGCAGCTGCAATCAGTTTTTCAATACTTAAATAAGTATCGCTGGGTTTAATCCCCTCTAATGACACCGCAAGATCGGCATCTAAGACATGTTGTGCATAGCGGTCTGTATCTGAATAGACAGCAACAGATGTAATGCCCATTTTTTTCAAAGTACGGATCGCACGTACAGCAATTTCGCCTCGGTTTGCAATTAA
>Ga0172378_10004223_pt1 | contig 13475 bp, 7 predicted proteins | sample GrowelOW332metaG_FD_119755 | JGI IMG/M metagenome (GOLD analysis project Ga0172378, IMG submission 119755) | Groundwater microbial communities from an aquifer near a municipal landfill in Southern Ontario, Canada - Pumphouse #3_1 metaG | ecosystem: Environmental > Aquatic > Deep subsurface >...
ATATTCGTTATCATACCAGGAAGCGACCTTGACGAAGTTGTATTCGCCGGCCGGGATAATCATAGTAAGGGTTGCATCGAAGATGGAGCCTTCGGTTCTGCCGAGGATATCGGAAGAAACGATCTCTTCATCATTGTAAGCAAGGATGCCCTTGAGATTGGTCTCGCTGGCCTTCTTCATAGCGGCATTGATCTCATCGCCGGTAGCCGGCTTCTTGAGAAGAAGAGTGCAGTCGCAGATGGAACCATCGGTGACAGGAACACGGATAGCATTGCCATTGAGGGCACCGTTGAGGGCCGGAATGACCTTGCCGACAGCCTTGGCAGCGCCAGTGGTAGTCGGAACAATGTTAGCAGCACCAGCACGGGAACGACGGACGTTGCTTCCAGCGAGGTCGAGAATTCTCTGGTCGTTGGTGTAGGCGTGAACAGTCGTCATAGTGCCGCCGATAACTCCGAAGGTATCTTCAAGAACCTTCATCATAGGAGCTAAGCAGTTGGTAGTGCAGGAAGCACCAGAGATGATGGTCTGGTCCTTGGTGAGCTTGTCCGTATTGACGCCATAGACATAGGTCGGAATATCCTTGGAGGAAGACGGAGCAGAGATGATAACACCCTTGGCGCCGTTCTTCATATGAATATCGCCATCTTCGTGGCTCTTCAGACGGCCAGTGCACTCCAGGACGACATCAACACCGAAATCCTTCCACTTGAGCTCGGCAGGATCCTTCTTGCCAAGAACCGGAATCTTGTGTCCGGCGAAGATGATGTTGGTCTCATCAGCAGAGATCTTGTCAGCATTCCAGGTACGATGCGTAGTATCGTACTTGAGAAGATATGCAAGCGTCTGAGCCGGAACAAGATCGTTGATGGCAACAACTTCGAAGATGTCCTTGCCAGCTTCCTTGTTCATCTCATAGGCACGACGGAATGCAAGACGACCGATACGACCGAAACCGTTAATGGCTAATTTAATAGACATTCAAATGTCCTCCTCTTTAACCATTTATGATTATACACAAATTACTTATTTTTTAAAGGGGAAAGATGATTTTTTGGAAAAAAGAGGGAAATTATATTTCTTTCTGCATATTTCTAGCTTACCCTATATGCTTTTCCCCGCTTTTTGCTTGCGCAGTGCGCAAGAAAAACTTCCGGAAAGGAAAAAAGCGGAAAAAGTAAGTAAGGAAAACAAGACATTTTTGACCGTTTTGACTTCTTTTTGCCGTTTGGAACTGAAAAGAAGGAAAAAGCAGGCGGAGGAAGAAAATGCTCGTTTTCCTCTTTCCGCCTGCTTATTTTGCCATAACCCTTACTTTTTCTCCTCGGACCCGAATCCGGGCTTGCCGCACGCCATGATGATATCGGCGATCAGTTCCGGAGTCTCCTTGCACCCGTCTCCGACCCACTCCATGATGATGGCATAGATGCCGTTCAGCAGATACCGGGCGATGTACCTTGCCTTTACTTCATCCGTGATTCCATGGCTCTTGAGAGCAGGAAGGACGATCCGTTCCATGAACTCCTTGTCGTCCTCTTCCCCGTTGAAGGTATGGAAGTTCTCGACATAGACGTTGAAGAAGACACGGTTCTTCCTTATCTGATCCAGGAAAGGGATCAGGAATCCGCGGCTGACGATCCTGCCGTAGTCGGAACTCGCTTCCTTGGCCTCGGGGCTGGATTCCTTCACCATCTCCAGGAAACGGTGGATGAAGGTTTCCTTGGAATCCCTCAGGAGATCGGAAGTATTGTCATAATGGGAATAGAAAGTCGACCGGTTGACGCCGGCCTCCTTGCAGATCTCGGCAATCGTAATGGAAGAGAAGCTCTTCTTGGTAAGGAGGGTAAGAAGCGCCTTCTCCATCTTCTCGGCGGTGTGATTGAACTTCGATTCGGAACGGGTCATTTCTTCTTCTCCTTCTTTCCCCGTGATTATACGTTATTTCAAACAGAAAACAACAATTGTGGATTACTTTGTGATCTTTCTTTCGCTGACGGCACTGCTAGCGGATTCTTCCTGCAGGGTCTTTGCCTGATTCCTGAGCCCCTGGATGATATGGACGACACCGGATTTCGTGATCGGAATCTGGTCCTTGGCTGTAACAAGGTCGCTCAATTCCCGATAGCTGACATCCTTGTTGGCAAGCCGCTCTTCGATAACTGCCCTTGTCTTTTCATCGAACAAGGAAAGAGGCTTAACCGTCAGAACCAGCTGGATGGCATCGATATCCTTGGAAGCCGTCTTCAAAGCACGGGAATAGTTGGCGCTGTCGCAGATGCTGAGCCGGTTTTCCGTATTGATCTGGTCCTTCTCGATCCTGGCATTCTCATAGGTGAACATGCACTGGGTAGCGCCGAGATAGGAAAGGAAGACGGAGATCTGATCGGATTTCTTCAGGTAGAGGACATCCTTGTCCCGTCTTTTGATGTACTTGAAGGACATCGTTCTTTCCGCCTTGAAGGAATTCAGTTTCTTCTTGGTCTCCATGGCATCCAACTTCTTCGTAAAGGCCATCTCCAGGAAATAGGAGGTCTTCAGGGAAGAAGGGTTGTTGACGCTTCCGTTAGCAAGGAAGCAGCCGATAACGAAGAAACGGAGGTTCTTTCTTTTCAGAGAGAGGGAGGGGGAAAGACGGACCAGTCCGGAGTCATCCAGGATCTCCAGGTCTTTCATGACTTCATAAAGCCTCGGTTCTCCGCGGACGGTAAGGACATATACCCTTCCTCTTCCGAACCTCGTTTCGTTCTCATATCCGAGGCTCGGGGAAAGAGCAAAAGCCTCCTTCAGGCCGGAATAGATTAGTTTTGCGATCTGGGCGGATTCCGTCTTCAGGGACAGGGAAGGAAAACGGCCAAGCGTGAAAAGAGCACCGTTCCGGATGAATCCGGAAAGGATGTACTTCTTTTCCTCCTTGGTATAGAAAGCTGTTGCCAGCTCTTCCTTTACCTGCCTTGCAAAGGCGACCTTCTTTTCTTCCATACCGGATTATTTCGATTCCTGGTAGTCCTGATGGATGGCAGTTGCTGCAATCGCTCCGTCATTGACGGCGGTTGCAACCTGCCTCAGGTTCTTGACCCTTATATCTCCGGTGGCATAAAGATTCTTCGCCTTCGTCTCCATGTTCTCATCGGTGACCAGGTATCCCTTCTCGTCCGTAAGTCCCGGGATCCGAAGCAAGGAAGTCTCTGCCTTCTCCCCGACATAGAGGAAGACTCCGGAAACAGGAACCGTCTTCTCCTCTCCGTTTTCCTTGTTCTTCAAGGTCAGGGATTCCACCTTCTTCGTTCCCGCAGAGCCGACGATATCATAAGGAGCAAGAAGGGTAGTGTTCGGGAAGGCCGTAAACCGGTCTACCGATGCCTTGGCGGCACGGAACTGTGTCCTTCTTGCGATCAAGGTCACATGGCTGCAGAGAGATGCCAGATAGGAGGCTTCCTCGAATGCCGAATTTCCGGCACCGATAACAGCCACTTCCTTCCCTTTATAGAAAGGGCCGTCGCAGATGGCGCAGCGGGAGAATCCTCTTCCCTGATAGGCATCTTCTCCGGGGATATGGAAATCCGTCGGAGATAGTCCGGAGGCCAGAATCACATAGTGGAAATCCCGGCTCTTCCCTAAGCCGTATTCGACATGGAAATTGCCATCCTCCATACGGGTGATCTTGGAGACTTCCGTATAGATAGGTTCGATAGAGAACTTGGCAAGGTGCTTTTCGAACTCCTGCCCCAGTTCCGGTCCCTTGATTATCGGAAAACCCGGATAGTTTTCGATCTGTTCCGTCTTGTCGACCTGCCCGCCGACCTGCTCCCGTTCAAACGGGACCGGGGTCATGCCGAATCTCTTCAAATAGATAGACGCAGTCACACCGCTCGGGCCAAGCCCGATAACAGCTACTTCCTGATTATCAATCATGTTTCTCTTCCTCCTTCTTCCGGACCAAGGATTCCAGATCGTCAACTGCGGATTCTTCCTTCTTCCCTGAAGAAGCGGAAGAAGAAAGGACGACTTCCGGTTTTTTCTCCTGAGGCTTGCAGAAATGCCGGACCACATGGTTCAGGACAATCAGAAGGATGCCGACGAGGATAAAGGCAAGCCCCATCCAGAAGGATTTGTACTGGCTTCTGGAAAGAGCATCCGTTCCGCCTTCTCCCATGATGAAGAGTGGATTCCTCAAAGGCTCCATAAGCATACGGATGATACCGTAGGAAAGGAAATAGCCGAATGTCTCGTCTCCGTCTTTGTAATGTTTTCCTTCGACTGCCTTGATGCCGTAGGCAACAAGGAAGAAGAAGCAAAGATCCAAAATGGATTCGACCAGGAACAAAGGAACGGCAACGCTTCCGGAAGGAAGGACTACGCCGCTAAGCATGGATTCTTTTCCGTTCTGCATGTTGTTCATGATCCAGGACGGGACGAAGTCCCAGGCATCCGGGGATACGGCATGGCCGAAGACTTCCTGGTTGAAGAAGTTTCCCCATCTTCCGATTCCCTGGCCTATCAGGATAGTCGGAACAGCAAAATCCGCAATCTTGAGAAGAGGGGTACCCTTTCTCCGGAACTTGCAGAAAATCAAAGCAGCCAGAACACCGAAGATGGCACCGCCTTGGATGGCTAGGCCTCCGCTTCTCATATCGAAGAGGTTTGCCATTCCGGCACCGAATCCGCTGTATTGGAAGACATTCAGGAATTCCGTCTTCCAGGAAGCGATGATGTACCAGATTCTGGCCCCGATGATGCCGCAGGGGAAAGCAACCAAGAAGACCGTATCGAAGAAATCCCATCCGAAACCATCTTTATGGGCACGGTAATTCGATGTGAAAAGAGCAAGGAGTGCGCCAAAGACGATGATGATTCCGTAGAAAGCAATGATCGGCCTTCCGTTCTCCCCCTGCCCGAAGCCTTGCACATAGGCAAGGAATAGATTCTGTGTTTCCATCTGTTAGTTCTTCCGGGAAGTTACTTCCGTCTCGCCTTTGTTTATTTCATCGGTTCCGGCATGTTTGACAACCTTGACGGAGGAAACGAAGTTCTTGTCGATCGGACGGTTAGGAGTATCGGGAACAAGAGGCTGATCCGGTTCCGGGTTCATGCTGACGACGCCTTTGCCAAGCGCCGTTTCGACAGCAGTCCTGGCCGCCAGCTTCTCGCTTTGCCTCTTCTCCTGGATCTCTCCGAGCCTCTTCTGGAATTCATAGCCGGTATCGTATCCGAAATCCTTGAGCTTGTAGTTCGTAACAGCGGCTTCGATGATCTCCGCCATGCTTCTGGCAGCGGAGACAGGAAGGCTGATGAGAGGAACCGATTCATTGAGGATAGGATACCGATCCGTCTTCATGCCTACCCGTTCCATAGGAGCAGAGGCATTGAACGGCTCAAGGGAAATAACGAGCTTGATCTTGGAATCCTTCTCCAGGGAGTTGATACCGAACATCCTTCCGACATCGATGATGCCGATACCTCTCACCTCCATCATTCCATAGATGGTTTCCGGGCAGGTACCGATCAGCTTTCCGCGCACATCCTTGACGTCCACGCGGTCATCGGCAATAAGCCGGTGTCCCTTCTTGATAAGCTCCAAGGAGATTTCGGATTTGCCGATTCCGGATTGTCCGGTCAGAAGGACGCCGATTCCGTAAATATCGAGAAGGCAGGCATGGACGGAGGTCCTTGGCGCCAAGGCATCGGAAAGATAGGAATAAAGCTCCGACATAAGATCGGAGGTATCGGAATCGGAGACGAAGAGAGGGCAGTTCTTCTTGCTTGCGGCCCTAAGGAGAGGAGAAGGAACCGGAGCGTTGTGGGTGACGATGATCGCCGGGCATTCCGCGGCACAGATCTTCAGGCAGTTCTTGTATATGAAATCCGGATCGGAATCCTTGATCAGGGCTGTTTCCTTATTCCCGATCAGCATGATCCTGTCCTTTTCATGGAACTGGAAAAGACCCAGGAGTTCGAGTCCTGGCCGGTCGAGTTCCTCGACCTTGATAGCCCGATGGAGTGCCTGGACGTCCCCGTTCAGGATCTTGAATCCGAAGTGATTAGCTAAATCTAAACTGGTGAACATAATAATGCCTCGCCTTGTTATCGCTTTCTATTATACGTTAGGGCCGAAACAAGACCAAGGGGGAAGAATCGGTTTCGGCCTTCTTTTTCTTCCCGGCGTATCCAAAAAAGAAAAGAAACAGCTTTCTAAAATGGAAAATATAGTCTTTTCCCCTTGAAAAGAGGAAAAAAGTAATCTATCCTTTTACCGGAGCTAGAACGTTACGGATGAAAGTTCTAGAGACAACTCGGAAAAAATACGGATGAAAACTTCCCGGGTCTCCTGTCTTAGGAGTTTGATCCTCAGAAGAGGTATTCGGAGACAATGCGTGACGACATACCAGCCTGTCTAGTTGGAACGGAGAGAAGAAGAAGTGATGGAAGCTTTGTTAAGCCATATCCTTGTTCCTCTCCTGGGTCGTCCTGAGTAAAAAACAATGCCGGCAGCAAACGCTGCCGGCTTTTTCTTATTTCCTGTACTTGTCTTTCTGCATCTCCCTGGCCAGATAGAATCCGGTATAGGAGCCTTTCGCCTTGACGATTTCCTCCGGAGTACCGGAGAAAACGAGGTTGCCGCCCCGGTCTCCGCCTTCCGGACCGAGATCGATCAGGTAGTCTGCACATTTCACGACATCCAGGTTGTGTTCGATGACAACAACCGTGTTCCCGCTATCGACAAGACGGTTAAGGACCTTGATAAGCTTGGCGATATCGTAGGGATGGAGACCGGTCGTGGGTTCATCCAGGACATAGAGGGTCTTGCCGTCGCTCGGACGCTCCAGCTCATAGGCAAGCTTCACACGCTGGGCTTCTCCACCGGACAAGGTAGTGGAAGCCTGTCCAAGCTGGATATACCCAAGTCCGACGTCGACCAAAGTCTGGATCTTCTTCCGGATCTGGGGAACGGCGGCAAAGAAATCGAGGGCATCCTCCGCTCTCATGGAAAGGACATCCGCAATGGATTTTCCTTTGTAACGGATGGCAAGGACATCTTCCGTGTATCTCTTTCCGTGGCAGACATCGCAGGTGACATAGACGTCCGGAAGGAAGTTCATGCTGATTCTTCTGACGCCTGCGCCCTGGCAGGCTTCGCATCTTCCGCCCGGGACGTTGAAAGAGAACATCGACTTCGACATGCCTCTCGCCCTGGCTTCGGCCGTCATGCTGAAAAGATCCCGGATATCATCAAAAACCTTGATGTAGGTTGCCGGGTTGCTTCTAGGTGTCTTTCCGATAGGTTCCTGGGAAACATTGATAACCTTCGTTACCTGCCTAAGGCCTTCAATCGTCTCACAGCCAATAGTAGGATCGGTATGAAGAGCAAGATAGTTCTTCATGTTCTCGTAAAGGATTCCGTCGATTAGGGAAGACTTGCCGCTTCCGGAGACTCCGGTAACGACGGTAAAGATTCCAAGAGGAATAGAAACATCGATGCCCTTCAGGTTATGAAGGGTAGCTTTCTTGATTTCCAGGGCGGTACGGGATTTTCTTCTTGCACCCGGCGCCTCGATGCTCTTCCTACCCGTAAGGTAATCCGCAGTCAAAGACGTCTTGCAGTCCATCAGTTCCTTCGTCGTACCGGAGAAGACGACTTCTCCTCCTCTGTTCCCGGCCAAAGGCCCCATATCCACTACATAGTCGGCGGCAAGGATCGTATCCTCGTCGTGTTCGACGACAATCAGGGAATTTCCAAGGTCCCGCATCTCTTTCAAGGTACGGATCAGCTTGTCGTTGTCTCTCTGATGGAGGCCAATCGATGGTTCATCCAGGACATAAAGAACACCGGTAAGCTTGCTTCCGATCTGGGTGGCAAGACGGATACGCTGGCTTTCTCCTCCAGACAGTGTGCTAGCCTCTCTGGAAAGGGTCAGGTAGTCCAGGCCGACATCGATCAGAAACTGGAGCCTGTGCTTCAGTTCGGAGAGGATCTGGCCGGCTATCTTCTGCTCCATATCCGTGAGGACAAGCCCGTCCAGGAACCGGGAGATCTTGTCCAGGGAAAGGGAGCAAAGCTGATAGATATTCAGCCCTTGGATTTCTACGGAAAGAGCAGCCTCATTCAGTCTTGCGCCATGGCATGTCGGGCATTCCTTCTCACTCATGAAGGAGGCATAGTAATCCTTCATGAAATCGCTCTTGGTGGTGTAGTAAAGACGGTCGATTCTGGCTTTCAGGCCTTCCGTGACGAATTTATTGATCTTGGAGCCGTTCTGGCTTTCATAAACATAGTGGACCGGTTCCGGAGGGCCGTAGATAATGATGTCCTTCTGTCTCTGGGAAAGCTTCTGGAAAGGAGTCTTGGTAGAGATTCCGTATTTGTCGAGGACAGCATAGAAGTCATTCCACTCGATCGTCTCGTGGTTGTGCTTGGGAAGGCAGCCGATAGCCCCTTCGTCGATGGATTTGGTCGGATCCGTAATCATCTTGCTGGGATCCGCTTCGATCTTCACGCCTAATCCGTTGCAGTCCGGGCAGCAGCCAAGAGGGTTGTTGAAGGAGAAAAGGCGGGGTTCCAAAGGCGGAACCGAGAATCCGCACTCCGGGCAGGACTGGTGTTCGCTATAAAGCTTTTCTTTTCCGTCGATATCCAGGACTACATAGCCTTTTGCAAAATCGAGGGCGGTACGAAGAGAATCGAAAAGACGGTCTTTGTTCTCCGGCTTCAGGACAAGCCTGTCGATGGCAAAGGAAATCGTATGCTTCAGCTTTTTATCCAAGACCGGAAGAGATTCATACCGGGTCAGAGGGGCACCGTCGATCTTGGCCCTGGAGAAGCCGGCCGAAAAGAACTTGTTCATCGTATCGACATGGGTTCCCTTTTCGTTCCGGACAACCGGGGCATAGATCGTCACCTTGCTTTCTTCCGGATTCTTGTTTACTTCGTTGGCAATCTGCTGGAGGGAGCTAGCCGCAATCGGAATATGGTGAGTCGGGCAGAAAGCTGTTCCAACCCTGGCATAGAGAAGCCTGAGATAATCATAGATCTCCGTAACTGTACCGACGGTCGACCTAGGATTGTGGGAAGTTGTCTTCTGATCGATAGAGATGGCAGGAGAAAGCCCGGTGATCTCATCGACATCCGGTTTCGAGAAATCCCCTAAGAACATACGGGCATAGCTGGACAGAGACTCCACATAGCGTCTCTGGCCTTCGGCAAAGATAGTGTCGAAAGCAAGCGTTGATTTGCCGCTTCCGGAGACTCCGGAAAAGACTACAAGGGAGTTCTTCGGGAACGTTACGGACACGTTCTTGAGGTTGTTTTCCCTCGCTCCTTTGACGACCATCCAGTCCTTGTTGTTACTTGGTTCCATAGGCTATCCTCGCAAAGGAAGATTATACCAAAGAAAAGCATGGGCTAGGAAGATATACGCATAACAGAAAAGGGGCTGGCACGAAGCAAATGTCGTACCGGCCCCTTCCGTTTTTACAGTTTCAGAAGTCCGTCTTTGTCGAATACGTTCTTCACGTCTCCCTGGATCAGAGGGGCGGCATAGGAGAAGAACTCGTCGGTGATGTTGTCTCCTTCTTCGTTGATGAACTTATCGGGCAGGGACTGAACGCCTTTGGCGACATCCATAAGGTCTGCCGTTCCGGTAACAGCCTTGTACGGGTTGCTGTTCTTCCTTGCTAGCGTCACCATCTTGCCGGTCTTGTTGGCCTTGGCAAGAAGATAGGCTTTCTTTCCGACAAGCTCTGCTTCCTTGACGTCCGTAAGGGAAAGAGAGAAGAATGCAGCTCTCTGGATAACGTTCAGTTCGATCGGACGGGACTTGACTCCGGCATTCTCGAGCTGCCCTGCAAGGAAGGAGGATACTCCTCCCATCAGAGGATTCCCGAAGGCATCCTTGTTTCCGCTCTCGGCGATAAGCTTCCCGTCCTTGTCCCGAATTCCTTCGCTCACAACGACGATGCACTGTCCCTTCTCCTCTTCCTTCTTTTCTACCTTGGCAAGGAAATCGGCAAGAGAGAACGGCCGTTCCGGAACATAGATGAAGTCCGGACCCATATGCTTGAGAGCAGCCAGTTTGGAAGCAGCGGCAAGATATCCGGAATCCCTTCCCATGGCCTCGATGATATAGGCCTTCTGCTTGGGATAGGTGTAGGCATCCAGGTAGCAGCCGATAGTCGCATTGGCGATATACTTTGCAGCACTTCCGTACCCCGGGGTATGGTCCATGCAGAGGAGGTCGTTGTCGATCGTCTTCGGGATTCCGATGACCTGCAAAGAATAGCCCAACTTCTTGGCATTGAGGAAAAGCTGGTAACAGGTAAGCATTGTGTCGTTCCCGCCGTTTCCGAATACGACATGGATATCATTCTTCCGTAGGGTTTCGGCAATCTTTGGAGAGATGTCGTCATCCGGCTTCACCTTGATTCTGGAAGAACCGAAGTGAGACCCCGGGCGGAAAAGAAGGGAAGAGTAATCCTGATCCTTCACTTCTTCGATCGTTCCGTTGATAAGGCCGTTTAATCCATACGGAGAGACGAACAGTTTTCCTCTTTCCGGATCCTTCTTGTAGGCTTCATACAGTCCTTCAAAGGAGGCATTGATAACCGCAGTCGGCCCGCCTCCCTGGAAATAGATGGCATTCTTCATTCTCTATTCGTCCTCCTCTTTATACTTTTCAAGCCGTATTTCCTTATCCATAATCGGACGTAAGGAAAGCATATCTTCTCTTCCGTATTTTCTCTTCCCGGTGCGGTCGACGGCAGCAAAGAGCAGCAGGATCATTCCGCCGAGCAGAGAGATCAGGAATCCTTCCGCCGTCATCGGGGAGGTATAGGACAGAACGAATTCGTTCATCCCTTCCGGAACGACGAACCCGACGAACCCGTGCTGGACTTTATAGGTATCGACATCCACCATCTTCCCGGTGTTTGTCTTCTGCTGCAGCTTCCAGCCCTTCTCGGCCGGAATGTTCGTAGCCATGAAGCGGGAGCTGGTCTCGTCCGTCGTGAAGGAAATCGAATTGTTGGTCCTGGCGGTAATCTTAGGGCTATGGGCTTTCAGTTCATCGACTGCTTTCTGGTAGTCCTTGTTTCTCTGGACGAAAACCTGCGGCTGTCCTAGATAGGCAAGGTTGTTCTCGTGTCCGTCATAGATGACGCCGACAATGGTCTTGACCGGTCTATCCGTATAAAGGCCATGTGCCCTCTTGTAATCGCAATAGGAAGGCTGGAAGATGCTGATAAGCTTTCCCTGTTCGTCGAAGAGCCTCCAGCTGACGTTGTAGGTAGTATTGATGGAGATGTAGGCACCAGTTTCCGGGTCAGAAGGATCCGCTTCCGGAGCCAGGCATACATCTTCTCCGTTCCGCTGGAAGGTCATCACGATCTTGGAGTTGTAGAGGACTCCTTTTTCCGTGACATAGGAACCGTCCTGCTTCTTCCCGGTATTGAAATCGAAAGCCGTATCGCCCGGATAGATGCCGTTAGCATAAAGAAGAGGATTTTTGCTTATCCAGTCTTCGGTTACGACGCTGGAATAGTCCTCGTCCCCGGTAGAGACGATGGCATGGCCGTCTTTGGGCGAATAGCCGTAGACATACTGTCCGCCTTCCGTCGACCCTTCTACTTCGTGGTACCAGTTGGCAGAATAGATAGTGGACTTTACGGTAGAGGAATTGCGGAAAGCTTCAATCGGCGCTGTCTTTCCTTCCTGATAGACGGAGTCGGTAGAGATACCGCTTTGGAAGAGAGCTCTCTTGGTCGTTACGGTAGTTCCGGAAATGGTCGTCGTCTTTCCGTTATAGGAAATCGTATTATACGGATTGAACTCATCCTTGAATTCTTCGTAGTCCTCTTCGTAGAGGATAGCGGAACGGAGAAGCGGGTATTCGTTGAAGTCCTCGTAGTTCCCGGTAAACTCCGTGCCTAGATAATCCGAAGAAGTCCAGACGGAATCGATGATGTTGTCAAAGCTGAAGAAGGTATCGATGAAATCGAGATTGAGATAGACGGATTTGTTGCAGCTGTCGCTGGCAAGGAAGTCCAGGAAGCTCTGGGAATAGGAAACACCATAGGCTTCTTTTTCTTCCTCGGTAAGGGAAAGAATGTTCTTGTAACCATAAGGAATATCGTAGTCCTTGAACGGAATCTGATAAGGCTTATAGGAAAGATCGACCTTCGGGACAAGGTAGTACTTCGTAGAAAGGAAAGTCTCCAGGTTCTCTCTTCTGTTGTGGACGCCCATCGACCAGTTCCCGCTCGAATAAGGAATTCTCGAGGCATTCAGGAAATCCTGGGTCTGGAAGGCATAGACGGAATGGAAATCTCCTAATCCGTTATATCCCACTCTCTGGTTCAGGTTGATATTCCCACGGTCCTGGGAGGTGTTCATGATACGGTAGTAGTCTTCTCCCCCTTCTCCTTCTTTGATATCCTTTACGATTTCCGTCTCCTCCGCAATGTTCTGCGGACCTCCGCCCATCGTCTCGATATCGATGACACCCTGTCCGAAGACGGTTGCATTCGCCATGAAGACGACTTCGATTCCGACTAAGGATGTAAGGATTATGGAGAAACCTTTCTTGTGGAAAAGCGGGCGCATGGCAAGGAAGCAGACCAATACCCAGATCATGGTTCCCATGATGATGAAGAGACGCGTATCCCAGTCCGTGTCGTTCTGGTAGTTCGGGAAGTTGTTGTGGAAGGAAACGGCTACAAAGAAGGAACAGAGATCCAGGATCAGAACGGTAATAGCGGAAAGGTCCAATTCCACCGACGGGATTTCCTTTCGCTTGGAAAGCGTCAGGCAGACATAGGTGATCATCCAGCATAAAGGCATCAGATAGAAACGGGCATAGCCGGCTACGCCTCCGTTGTAGATGTAATAACCAAACGGAGTCAGGATTGTGAATAGATTCAGAGCGATAGCAATCAGATGGGAGATTTTCTTTTTTCGGATAGACTCGAAGACGGCAACGAAGAAGAAGAGGAGGAAGGGGGCATTGGCATATAGGGATGCGGAGTAGTTGTCATACCAGCTGACCGGGATGATGTTGCTGTAGAAGCAGCCGAACGGTTCGAAGAGGAAATTCATCATCGGAGTAAAGGCAGCCTGATTGTTGCCTTCATAGTTGAAAAGTGCTTTCCAGGCAGGGCTGAAGCCTTCCTTGATGGCAGCAAGAAGTTCCTTGAAGTAGCCCTCGCTGGTCGCATTGGTGACTCTGGGCATACCAAGAGCCATGCTGATTCCTGGCAGCAAAGTGAAGCATCCTAGCATCACGGAGACCAGGAATCCGATAAAGGAGACACCGAGGACTGCCCAGTTCCCATCCTTGGTTCTGGTCTTCAAAGTCTGGAAATAGCGGAAGACCCAATAGAAGAATCCTCCGAACATGAATTCCACGAAGAAGAAATAGTTCGTCATCGCACTCAAGAGATATCCGACCATCAGGATCTTCGGATCCCGTTTCTTCAGAAGCCTCTCA
>Ga0172378_10004224_pt1 | contig 13475 bp, 11 predicted proteins | sample GrowelOW332metaG_FD_119755 | JGI IMG/M metagenome (GOLD analysis project Ga0172378, IMG submission 119755) | Groundwater microbial communities from an aquifer near a municipal landfill in Southern Ontario, Canada - Pumphouse #3_1 metaG | ecosystem: Environmental > Aquatic > Deep subsurface >...
AAAATGTCGTAATGGTTGGTGGCACTGGATTATATTTAAAAGCCGCTTTATTTGATTATAAATTTTTAGAAGAAGAACAAATGCCCGATAATTTTTATAGTGATTTATCTAATGATGATTTATACGAAAAATTGTGTTTAATTGATCCAAAAGATGCTAATTTAATCGGAAATAACAACCGTAAGCGTTTGTTACGTGCTCTTTATATCTACGAAACGCATCATAAAACTAAAACGGAAATTAATAATAACGGAAAGAATACTTTATTATTTAATGATGTGGTGTTTATTGGTCTCGATTTAGAAAGAGCCGAATTATATGAAAGAATTGATATTAGAACCGAAAAAATGATTGAAAACGGTTTAGAAAATGAAGTAAATGATATTCTTGAAACGTACGGTCCTTCTTCAAGGGCTTTACAAGCTATTGGATATAAAGAATTCTTTTTAGGTCTTAATAAGGATGAAACCGTTGAATTAATTAAAAAGAATACAAAGAATTATGCTAAAAGACAAATGACCTTTTTTAAGCATCAATTTAAAGACGTAAAATGGTTTAAAAATATTGATGATGCATTACAATATATAATGGATATTAAAAATGACATATGATGATCGAACAAAAAAATTGTTAGGAGAAGATAACTTTGGTAAGTTAAAGAGTTTTAATATTTGTGTGATCGGTCTAGGCGGCGTTGGTTCAATTGTTCCAATTGCATTAGTTAGAAGCGGTATTGTGAATTTAACAATAATTGATAGGGATGTTGTTGATTCTTCTAATTTAAATAGACAAATAGCTTATGAAGAAAACGATATAGGTTTGTTAAAAAGTGAAGCACTTAAACGAAAGCTAAATTTTATAAGAAAAAATGTAAATATCGTTGCCAACCCCCTTTCAATTGACGATAATTTTGATTTTAATATTCTCAAACAATTTGATTATGTTTGTGATTGTATTGATGATATTAAAGCTAAAATTTTGTTAATTTCTTATTGTATAAATAATGATATAAATATTATTAGTAGTTTAGGGATGGGGAATAGAATTGACCCTTCTAACATTGTTGTTACAAAATTAAATAAAACTACCATCGACCCTTTAGCAAAAAAACTTAGATATGAACTTAGAAAAGAAAATGTTGATATTGATAAGATTAATGTCGTTTTTTCAAAAAACGAGCCAATAATTAAGTCTAATGTCGTTAGTTCTATGGTTTTCGTTCCAAACTCTGCTGGCTTATTAATGGCTAGTTTTGTTATAGAGGATTTATTAAAAAAATAAAGGAGGAAATATGAAGTTACTTAAGATTCAAAATGTCGCAAAAAAAATAGGTATTAGTGATGATTATTTAGAAATGTATGGTGATTTGAAAGCGAAGATAAAACCAACTTTTTATTCAGAAGTAAAGAATAATAAGGATGGTAAACTTGTTTTGGTCACAGCGATTACTCCAACAAAAGCGGGTGAAGGAAAAACTACGACAAGTATCGCTTTATTAGACGGTTTAGCTAAAATTAAACAAAAGGCTTTATTGTGTTTAAGAGAACCTTCGATGGGTCCTGTTTTTGGTCTAAAAGGCGGAGCTTGTGGTGGCGGTAAAGTTACTATTGAACCAAGTGAAGATATTAACTTACATTTTACTGGTGATATGCATGCACTAACTAGTTCAATTAATTTAATTAGTGCTGTTATTGATAATCATATTTATCAAGGCAATGAATTGAATATCGATCCAAATAAAGTAGTTTGGAATCGTGCTTTAGATATGAATGATCGTGAATTAAGAGAAATTAATATTGGCTTAGGAAGTAAAGTGAATGGCATCCAAAGAACTGATCATTTTGAAATCACAGTTGCTAGTGAATTGATGGCAATTTTGTGTATTAGCGAAGATGCATCAGATTTTAGAAAAAGGATTGGAAATATTCTTGTAGCCTACACTTTCGACGATAAACCAGTCTTTTTAAGAGAGCTTCGAATCACAAATGCGATTATGAAGTTAATGCGTGATGCTTTAAAACCAAATATTGTTCAGACACAAGAAGGAAATCCATGCTTTGTTCATGGCGGCCCTTTTGCAAATATTGCTCATGGTTGCAGTTCTTTGATAGCTACAAAGTTAGCTTTAAAGATCTCTCCAATTGTTATTACTGAAGCCGGTTTTGCTGCTGATTTAGGCGCTGAAAAGTTTTTAGATATTACATCTCGTGTTGGAAAATTGCATCCAGATTGTGCAGTTTTGGTTGCAACAATACGAGCTTTAAAAATGCATGGTGGTGTTGAATTCGAGGATTTAGGAAAAGAAAATATATCTGCATTAAAGGAAGGTATTAAAAATCTTGAGCAACATTACGAAAATTTAAGAAAGTACAATATTCCTGTTGTTATCGCTATTAATCATTTTTCGTCCGATACGGATGCGGAAGTTAAAACACTTGAAGATTGGTGTAACTTAATGGATTATAAATTTGCATTTGCGGATGGATTTGTTAATGGCGGAGCTGGATCTGTTGAATTAGCTAATAAAGTATTAGAAGCGCTTGAAACCAAAAAATCTAATTATGAACCAATTTATGACGTTAACAATTCAATTAAAAAGAAAATTGAGATAATTTCAAAAGAGATTTATAGAGCAAAAAATGTAGTTTATACTGAAAAAGCTGAAGAGGATATAAAGAGAATTGAAGCGTTAGGAAGAGATAAACTTGTTGTTTGCATGGCTAAAACGCCATTAAGTTTTAGCGATAATCCTAAATTAAAAAACACTCCAAAAGATTTTGATATAACTGTTAAAGAAGTGAAGTTATCAAATGGAGCGGAATTTATCGTTGCTTTATGTGGAAATATTTTGACAATGCCGGGTTTACCAAAAATTCCTGCTGCTGTTAAAATGGAAGATGAAAATTAAATAAAATTCTTTTAAGAAAAATAGCCTCGAACATACATCTTGTATGTGGAGGCTATTTTTTGTTAGAAGTTAGTAAAGTAAGTAAAACATTTAAATTGGATTCAAAAACATCAATCAAGGTGTTGGATGATGTTACTTTTACGTTACCTGATCAAGGACTGTTTTTCATATTTGGTAAAAGCGGAAGTGGAAAGTCCACTTTATTAAATATTTTAGAATTAATTTGTACTCCTGATTCTGGAAATATATGTTTAGATGGAAAATCGTTATTAAAATTAAATAAAAAAGAGAAAAATAATCTTTTGAAGAATTATTGCGGAGTTTTATTTCAAGATTTCAATTTATTTGAAAATCTAACGATTAATGAAAATCTTGAAATTGCTATGAGAATTAAGGGTTGTATTAATTACGAAAGAAAAAATAAACTTATTAAAAAATATGGATTAAGCAAATTATTGAATTCAAAAATTAACAAGCTTAGTGGTGGAGAAAAGCAAAGGGTTGCATTAATCAGAGCTCTTATTGGTAATCCGAAAATAATATTTTGTGATGAACCGACCGGAGCATTGGATTATAAAAACTCTATAATGCTGATGAACGACTTAAAAGAAGTAAGTAAAGAAGCTTTAGTTATTGTGGTTTCGCATAATGAAAAATTAATTAAAGATTATAATGAAGGTTGTATTGAAATAGTCGACGGAATAGCGGTTTTACATAATATTAAATCAAAACAAAATAAACCTAAAAAATCTTTGAACAAGAAAAAAGAGAGAGGGTTTATAAGGTATTTCGCTTTTAAAAAATTAAAACTTAATATCAAAAAGAATTTAATATCGTTTATTTCTTTATTTTTTGGAATAACAATTATATTGTCATCTATTTCATTTTTTATAGGTTTTAATACTGTTTCTAACAATTTAGAAAATAATTTTCCAGATAATAATATTTTTGAAGTTTACAAAAATGAACATTATGATTCCTCTAACTCGAATATAAATTTAGTTAAAAAAGTGAGGCCAAATATCAATACTGTTAAAAATGTTTTTAACGTTTATAAAGATATCGACATCGTTCCTTCATTAAATTATTTTTTAGATAGTGATATTACTTTAAAAGTTTTAGGAAAAGAATTTAAAAATATTACATATTCTTTTTATTATAAAAATAGTTATTCAAAAAATATATATCTCAATCAATTCGCCGAAAATTTAATTCCAAAGAATAAAATTTTAGGAATTAATTCGAATTTTTCTCTTAAAAAGAAAATAGAGTTATATGTGAAGGATGAAGAAAAAATAGTTAATGATAACTTTGTTTTTAATGAAGATTTCATAATAAATAAGATAATTAACCAATTTACATACTTAAATGTGCCAAGAGTTTACTTGCCTTATAATTATTTATTAAACATATTGAAAAATTATTATCCGATGAATATTAGTAATGTTTTAGGGGTTCCTACAAACTATTATGAGTTGTTGATAAATTCAAAAAATGACGATGCTATCTCGTCTTATTCGTTTTTTGTAATTTCAAATAACGATCAAGAAAGAAAAGAAATATACAAATTAGCAGATTATTGCCAAAACACAAAAAACACAATTATCGATGTTCAAAATAATCCTCACACTTTATCAAAATCTTTTATAGATTTAACTAATTCTTTAATTATTGGTTTAAAAATCTTTCTGATAATAATATGTTTATGCAATGTTTTCTTGATTGGATTTTTAACTTTTTCTAGTTTTAACAAATCAAGAAAAGAAACGGCTATATTAAAAGTGCTTGGTGTAAGAAATAGTTCGTTAAATGAATTATATGTTTTAGAACAGTTCATCGTTTTACTATTTGCATTTCTAATTTCAACAATATCTTATGTAATAATTATAAATTGCGGTAATAATGTTACAAAATCTATATTTTTTTCTGATTTTTTGTTTGACTTTAATTTTGGAGTTTATTTATTAATCTTTTTAATTTTTATTATTTTAACAATTGTCTCTACCATGATTCCGATTTTGGTTAGTTCAAACATTGATGTTGCAAAGGAGTTAAAAGAAGAGTAAATGATCAAAGTTAAAAACTTAAACAAGAATTTTGGATCAAAAATTATTTTAAATGATGTGAGTTACGAGTTTAAAGATAAAAATTTTTATTGTATTTTGGGTCAATCAGGATGTGGGAAAAGCACGTTATTAAATATTTTAAGTGGTTTAGATGTTAAATTTTCAGGTTTTATATCGTTCAAAGAAATGAACTATTTAAATGAAGAAAGAATTAGAATGATTAGGTCTAAATATTTTGGATATATATTTCAATCTTTTAATTTATTAGAAAATGCAACTGTTGTTGAAAATCTTAAAGTAGCAATCAATTCTACAACGAATAAAGAAAAAAAGATTGATAAAAATATTAATATTATTTTAAAAAAATTATCAATCGAAAACATAGCAAATAAATTAGTAAAAAACTTAAGTGGTGGAGAAAAACAAAGAGTAGCGATCGCCCGAGCTTTAATAAATAATCCAAAAGTTATATTTGCTGATGAGCCAACTGGTAGTTTGGATTCCAAAAATAGTGAAAATATTTTTTCTATTTTAAGAGACGTAAGTAAAAATATTTTGGTTATTTGTGTAACGCATGATGGAAATTTGGCAAAAACTTATGCAGATTCAATATTAAAAATTATAGATGGTGATTTATTTGAGATAAATAATAAGCGAAAATTAAGTGTTAAAAAAGATTTCGATTTACCGACATACGAAAAAACAAATGAAAAACATTTTTCCCTTAAATTTATTTTTAATCATTGTAAAACTTTAATTAAAGAAAGAAAAATAAGATACATGATTTCGAATGCGTTTTTAGTATTTTCTTTATTAATTTTTGGTGTCAGTTGTTTATTAGGAAGCACAATCAAAAAAACACTTACATCTTCTTTCGAAAATATTCTTGGCGATAATTTGATTATTTTAAAAAAGAAAATGGATAATTACGGGATTAAAGATTACTTAGCTTCTTCGTATGAAGAGATTAAATATATATCAGAAGATTATGCTGATTATATCGATTATATCGGAGTTAGTTACTTGAATAATTTTGAAACTTTCTTTCCTGATTCCAATGATTTATACAATGTTTCTGTTAATCCTCAAGTTAAAATTAATGGATATAATTTGTCAAATTTTAATGAATTTACATATATGAAAGATTTTCAAAATATTGAAACTTATCCAAATATTACTGCATTGAAAGATGACGAAATAGTTCTTGGAATGAATTTTCCTTTGCTAAAAGAACTGTGTTTAAGTTTTAATATTGTTAAGTCTTACGAATCGCTTGGTAGTTATATACAAAATAATGATTTTTTTGTAATGTTAAAATTAAAAAATGAATCTTGGGGTTATTATGATGAACAATTGTTTAGAGTAAAAGCAGTAGTTATGGACACTCTACCAAAAATTTATCATACAGATTCTTTATTTAATGAAAAATTATTAGAAGAAAATATGAGATTTTTTTCTTCACTTGATTTAAAAAAGGAAGAGGATTTACCATGGATTTTAAAGAAAATTTATTATATTAAGACATTAAAGTTTCAAAATGAATTTTTAAATAAAATTCTATTTGATAAACGATATAAGGATAATCTCTTTGATAACGACTCTTCTTTTTATAATCCTAAAACTTTTAGTGAATCCATACCTTATACAAATAAACTATACGTATATTCTACAATTACAGAGGGACTAAGTCTTTCGACCATAAAAGAAATTAAAGAGATTTTACCTGAAAATATAGATTGCTATTATTCTACTCCAGGCGGTTATGTAAATTATGGTATGAGTTTGTTTAGTGGGTTTGCTTCTTCACTTTATGCTTGCAGTAACGAAGCTCCTTTAAAAGATTTTTGTGATAAATTTAGTAATGTTAAAATTGAAGAACAGGATAATATTGTATGTCCAGAAAATATAGCTTTCGGAAGCGCATCAAAACCTTCAGAAGAAAATATTAAATTTAGTAGTGTTAATAATTTAGAAATAAACGGAAATTATCCTTCTAACATTTTAGAAGTTGGTATATCTAAAAAATTGGCAAATAAATTAGGTATTAAGGTGTGTGGAGAAAAAATTAGTTTAGCATTCAATACTTCTAATGAATCGTTAAGTAAATATGTTAGAAAAAAGTTTAATTACATTACTTTAACGGTTTCTGGAATTGTTAATAGTAATGATCATTGTTTGTATCATAATGATTTATTTTCCTTATCTCTGTTTAGAGATTTATTTAGAGTTTCTAATTTTAATTTATCCATTAATAGCGTAGTTTTTGAACTAAACGAAAAAGAAGAAAAAAACAGAATTTTAGAACTGAATTCAATGTTAAACGATTACGAATTTATCAATCCAATAGCTGATGTAGAAAAGAGTATTGATGAAATTTTATGGTATTTACAAATGATTTTGCAAATATATAGCCTTACAATTGTAATATTTGCCTCCATTATTTTAACAGTTATTTGCTGGGTAAATATAGATGAATTAAAAAGGGAGGTGGCAATGTTTACTTTGATCGGTTATTCAAAAAACGAAATTACAAAATTATATTTTATGATGAACTTAGTAAATATTGTAATTTGTTTAATATTATCGTTTGGTGGGCTTTTTACGACCGATTTTGTTGTAAGAAAATCTTTCTCCAGTATTCTTGGAGTTTCAAATAATTTTGTTTTTCCAACGCTTTCTATAGCTGTAATGATGGTTGAAACAGTTGGTTTTTTAATACTAATTTTGTTTTTGATTCGCAACTTTATTAACAAAAATGACTTGATTTCGTGTCTTCATAAATAAAAATACTAAAAAAATAATGATAAACAAAAATAAAAGATATATACTAAAGACATGAATTTTAATTTTGTAAAAAATTTGAAGTTCGTAGGAAGGGTAGATTAATATGGCAAAGATAACTGGAAAAGTCAAGAAGTTCAACAAAGACAAAGGTTTTGGTTTCATTACCGGTGATGATGGAAAAGATTATTTCTTTCATTATTCATCTTTAAATGTTGAAGGCTTCAAGACTGTTAACGTCGGTGCTGCTGTCGAGTTCGAACCACAAGAAGGTGAACGTGGTCCTAGAGCTGCTGATATCAACGTCACAGATGCTAACAAAGCTCCAAAAGAAGAAGCTAAATAATATAGTATTTATTTATTGTACTTCACAAGCCACTCTTTAGTGGCTTTTTTTAATGAAAAAATATTAGAAATCATATATAATAAGTAATCGATTTAAGGTGGTATTAATTATGGGTTTAAAGGCTGGTATAGTTGGGCTTCCAAACGTTGGCAAATCAACGCTTTTTAATGCAATTACAAATAGTCATGTTGAAGCCGCAAATTATCCATTCGCAACAATTAATCCAAATGTTGGTTCTGTTTTTGTTAAGGATAAAAGAGTTGACAATCTTTCAAAAATGTTTAATCCAAAAAGAACAATTTATACAACATTTGAATTTTATGATATTGCCGGTTTGGTTAAAGGTGCAAGTAAAGGCGAAGGTTTAGGAAACCAATTTTTAAGTAAAATTAGAGAAACTGATGCAATTATTGAAGTTGTTAGATGTTTTACAAATAGCGATATAGTTCACGTTGAAAATTCTGTTGATCCAATTAGAGATATTGGAACAATTAACCTCGAGCTTATATTTTCTGATTTAGATACAGTTCAAAATAGACTTGCAAAAGTTGAAAATAAAGCCAAAATTTCTAAAGATAAAGAAGCAATTGTCGAAACAAATGTTTTGACAAAATTAAAAGAACATTTAAACAAAGAAAAGTCTGCAAGATCTCTTCAATTAACTGAAGAAGAGAGTAAGATTGTTAAAAATTATAACTTATTAACTATTAAACCAATTATTTATGTAGCAAATGTAAGCGATGAAGATTTACAAAATATAGATTCTTGTGAAAATTATTTAAAAGTTAGAGATTTTGCTGCTAAAGAGCATGCTCAATGCATCCCTATTTGCTGTGAAATTGAATCTGAACTTTCTAGTTATTCTCCTCAAGAAAAAGAAGAGTTTTTGGCTTCAATCGGAGCAAAAGAAAGTGGACTTGATTCTCTTGTTCAATCAGCTTATAAATTATTGAATTTATCAACATTCTTTACTGTTGGTGCTGATGAAGTTAGAGCTTGGACATTTATTAACGGCATGTTAGCTCCTGATTGTGCAGGAATTATTCATACAGATTTTAAAAAGGGATTTATTAGAGCTGAAGTTTATAGTTACAATGATATTATGGTTTATAAAACTGAACAAGCTTTAAAAGATGCCGGAAAATTAAGAATTGAAGGTAAAGATTATGATGCAAAAGATGGCGATATTTTCTTCTTTAGGTTTAATGTTTAATTATGATTAAAGTGGGATTTGCGAAAGATATTCACGAATTAAAGGAAGGATTTTCTTTGTTACTGGGTGGAATAAAGATTCCTAGTTCTAAAGGAGCCGTTTCTTATAGTGATGGTGATTGTTTAACCCATTCTATTATTGACGCATTATTAGGTGCTATTGGTAATAGCGATATCGGCGAAATGTTTAGTAATAAAGACCTTAAAAATAAGGGTAGATTATCAATTGAAATGTTGAAAGAAGTTTTTGATATTATCGTTCAAGAAGGATTTATAATTAATAATATTGATTGTTTTATTTCGTTAGAAAAACCAAATTTGGGCGAATATAAAAAGTTAATTAAAAAGTCTTTAGCTGAAGTTCTACATTTAAAATTAGATCAAATCAGTATTAAAGCCGGAACGAACGAAGGCTTTGGTGCTGTTGGCGAAGAAAAAGCCATTGTTTGTTATTGTATATGTTCTTTGGAGGGAAAAGAAAATGAATAAAAAAGTTAGAGTTAGATATGCACCTTCTCCTACAGGATTTTTACATATTGGCGGAGCAAGAAGTGCCTTGTTCAATTATCTGTTTGCAAAAAGGTATAAAGGAGATTTTGTTTTTAGAGTTGAAGATACTGATGTTGAAAGAAACATTGCTGGAGCCGAAGAGAGTCAATTACATGATTTGATTTGGCTTGGAATTGTGCCTGATGAATCTCCAGAAAAACCTAATCCAAAATATGCTCCATATCATCAAATGGAAAAACTTGATGTATATCAAAAATTTGCTCAAGAATTAGTAGATAAAGGATATGCATATTATTGTTATTGTTCTGAAGATGAATTAGCCGAAATGAAAGAAGAGCAACTCGCAAATGGAGTTAAGTCTTTTAAATATAATAGACATTGCTTGAATTTGTCTGAAGAAGAAAAAATTAAATATATTAGCGAAGGCAGAAAACCAGCTATTAGAATTAAAATGGAAAGTGGCGTCACTTTTAAATTTAATGATTTAGTCAGAGGCGAAGTATCGTTTAATAGTGATGATATCGGCGATTTTGTTATCATGAAGAGCAGTGGAATTCCAACTTACAATTTTGCAGTAGTTGTTGACGATCATTTAATGGAAATTACTCATGTTTTAAGAGGCGAAGAGCATTTAAGCAATACCCCAAAGCAATTACAAATTTATAAATATTTTGGTTGGGAAGCTCCTCAATTTGGTCATATGACAATTATTTGCAATCCAAATGGAAAAAAATTATCAAAGAGAGACCATAATATTTTACAATTTATGTCTCAATATCGTGAACTCGGATATTTACCAGAAGCTATCGTTAATTTCTTGTTCTTATTAGGATGGACAAGTCCAGATAATCGTGAGATTTTCTCCCTAGAAGAAGCGATTAAAGTTTTTGATCCTTCAAGATTATCCAGTTCTCCATCGATTTTTGATAATAAAAGACTTTTGTATACAAATGCTTATTATATTAAACATTTAAGTGATGAAAAATATTTTGAGTTTATTGCCCCTTTCTTAAAACAAATTAAATTTGAGAAAACGTATTCTCAAGCCGAATTGAATAAAATGTCTTTAATATTTAAGAATGAGATAAATACCGGATCCGAAATAGTTGAAATGATGAATGCGATTTTAAATCCAAAAGCTGAAAATACTGATGAAGAAAAAGCCATTTTAAACGCAAACACTGCTCCAGTAGTTATAAAAGCTTTTAAAGATAAACTTCAAAATATGGAAGTACTTAATCCTGATACTGTCAAAGCTTTATTCAAAGAGATACAAACCGAGACAGGTATTAAAGGTAAAGATTTATATATGCCTATTAGAATTAAATTGACTGGATGTATGCACGGCATCGAAATGTTCAATATTATTGATATTTTAGGCAAGCAAGAAGTTATTAATCGTTTATAGTATTTTTATTATAATTAATGTATAATTATGGACGCATAAAGGAGTTTTTATGGAAGAAAATTATAAAAATGAATCGATGGTTGATGTAGCTTACTCTTCATTAGTTGGATTTGCTAAAGTTGTTAGTTTTAGTGAATTATATGATGATGTTTGTGCTAAGTTAGAATTAACTGACGAAGAAAAGAAAAACAATATTTCAAGATTTTACACAAATTTATCCCTTGATGGTAGATTTGTCACTCTTGGTAACAATTTATGGGACTTAAGAAAGAACCAAACTTATGACAAAGTTCATATTGATATGAATGATGTCTATAATGATATCGATAACGATACTTACGGTAATTACGATAAGGAAGAAATCGATAGCAACGAAGAAAAAGAAGCTCTCGGTGTTGAAGATAGCGATGATGATGATGAAGCCACTGATGAAGAAACTTCCGATAGTGACGATAAGAATTTATAATTTATCTAAAAAGGAGAGAATATGAATAAATTAGTCAATATGTGCGAAATGTTAAAGAAAGCTCACGATGGTCATTATGCTGTCGGTCAATTTAACATTAACAATCTTGAATGGGTAAGTGCCATTCTTGACGAGTGTCAAGAGCTAAAAGCTCCAGTTATTCTTGGAGTTAGTGAAGGTGCTATGAAGTATATGGGTGGTTGCGATACCATCGTTGGTATGGTTAATGGTTACATTAAAGACAACGGAATTACTGTTCCTGTTTGTTTACATGTTGACCACGGATCAAGCTTTGAAGTTTGTAAAAAAGCAATCGATGCAGGGTTCTCAAGTGTTATGATTGATGCAAGTCACCATCCACTCGAAGAGAACATTGCCTTAACTAAGCAAGTCGTTGATTATGCTCACGCTCATGGTGTTTCTGTCGAAGCCGAACTTGGACATGTTGGTGGACAAGAAGATAACGTCGTTTCTCAAGGTGTTCTTTATGCCGATCCAAATGAATGCTTAAAAATGATTACTGAAGCTAAGTTAGATGCTTTAGCTCCTGCTCTTGGTTCAGTTCATGGACCATATCACGGAGAACCAAAATTAGGTTTTAAAGAAATGGCTGAAATTAACGAACTTTGCAAGACCCCATTAGTTTTACATGGAGGAAGCGGAATTCCAGATTTCCAACTTAAAATGGCTATTGATAGAGGAACATGCAAAATTAACGTCAACACTGAATGCCAACAAGCATTTGCTAGAGTTGTTCGTGAATTCTGCAAAGCTACTGAAAATGATCCTGAAATTTATACAAATCCAAAATTCTACGATCCACGTAAAATTGTTGGACCTGCTAAACAAGGAATTAAAGATGTTGTTAAAGCTAAATGCACAGTGTTTGGCTGTGTTGGTAAAGGCGAATAATTTTTAGATAGAACTGTTAAAACCCAATCATTTTGATTGGGTTTTAATTTAATAGGAGATTTGATTATGCAATACGAAAAAGAACTAAATGCTGCTTTAGAGGCTGGTTTAAAGGCAAAAGCAACAGTTATGAAATATTATCACGAAGGTTTTCATGTCGAAATTAAGGGCGATAATAGTCCTGTAACAGAGGCTGATAAAGCAAGTGATAAAATTATTAGAGACTATTTAGGGGAAAGATTTCCTGATTATGCATTTTTAACTGAAGAAAGTGTTGATAATAAAGATAGACTTAAAAATGATTATGTTTGGATTATCGATCCAGTTGATGGAACGGAAGATTTTGTTCATAAAGACGATATGTTTACCATCAATATCGCACTTGCTTATAAGCATAAAGTGGTTTTAGGAGTCGTTTTTATTCCTGCTACAGGCGATATTTATTATGGAGTTGAAGGAAGTGGATCTTTTAAGATTCATGACGGAAACACAACCAAAATTCATGTTAACGATAAATTAACTGACTTAACAGTTTTGACTAGTGTTTATCATCCGGCTATAAAAGATGTTAAAACAATTGAGAAATATAAAGATAGAATAAAACATGTTAAAAAAATCGGCTCGTCTATAAAGGGATGCTATATTGCTGAAGGCAAGGCGGAAATCACTTATCGTTTCGAAGATGGGACTAAAGAGTGGGATACAGCCGCATTCCAAGCTGTTGTTGAAAATGCTGGTGGCCTAGTAATTAAATTTAATGGACAACCAATCGAATATAATAGAGAAGATGTTTATAATCGTGATGGATATATTGTTTTAAATAGAAGAGAAAATTTTTTAATATAAATCTATAAACTTATAAAAAA
>Ga0172378_10004225_pt1 | contig 13474 bp, 12 predicted proteins | sample GrowelOW332metaG_FD_119755 | JGI IMG/M metagenome (GOLD analysis project Ga0172378, IMG submission 119755) | Groundwater microbial communities from an aquifer near a municipal landfill in Southern Ontario, Canada - Pumphouse #3_1 metaG | ecosystem: Environmental > Aquatic > Deep subsurface >...
AGACTTTCCATAATTTTGCTATTTGATTAACTGAAATATAATTCATATCTATTTTCCTTGTTTTAAGTATAACATATTATCGGAAAAAAAATAGTAAAAAATACAATAAATATTTAATAAATTTTCCGATAACGGAATATAACCATAGAATTTCTGTTAAAAATTAAAAAAATTGCCGATATGGGCAAAAAATTTAATTTCTTGAAAAATAGGTTTTTCAAGTTATAGTTACCAATATGAAAGAAAATAAGAAAGAAATTTCATTTTGCTTGAGAATGTTAATCTTATTTTTGCTTCTAATTTGCTCATAACATATGCAAAGGCAGTAAAGGTATCATTTTCTACTTTTCCTTCATCTTTCTTTTAAAGTTGTCATAAATTTTGATAAAAATTTACATGAAAATATGACCAATTAGCATTAATATAAAACTGTAGGTAAGGATAAAGGAGAAATGCGATGGATAAAAGGATAGGTTTAAAAATAAAAGAAGCAAGACAAACAGCACAATTAAATCAAATTCAATTATCGAAGTTTCTTGGAATAGACCAAAGTAATTTATCAAAGATTGAATCTGACGAAAGAACTATAGAAATCGTAAATTTAAAAAAAATAGCTAATTTGTTTTCTATGAGCTTATTAGACTTTCAATCTGAGACGCCAATTTATGAAAAATTAAACTTATCTTTCAAGGCAGATAATATTGTTAACTTATTGATTTAAACTTTTTTAAAAATAGAAACATTTCTAGAATGTGAATTTTTCCTAATAATCATGTGAAAAATGGTTGGTTGAAAAATCAAATGCAGATTTTCTAAAGAAAAAAATGAAATGTAAAAATTTACTGTTTGACTTTTTCTCTCTAAGAGTTCAGAATTAATTTTGATATTTTGAAAAATTCAAAGTGGGCAAATGATTTGTTTAAGGAGAAAAAAGTGTTGAATATAAAAGAATTGCAGCATATAGGAATAATTGTAAATGATGCTAAAGCATCTGCAGATTGGTATATGAAATTAGCAAAATTTTCAAAAATGGGTTCTTTTGATATTGATGGAAGTAAAATCATTTTTGTTAGAAATAATGAAAGTGGAGTAATGCTTGAGTTAATTCAACGACCAGAAAATTCAGAACAAGCAAATGCAGTAAAAGATAATAAAGGTTATATTGACCATATTGCATTTGGTACAGATGACGTAAAAAGGGAAGCCAAAGAAGCTAAAAAAATGGGACTTGATATAATTGAGGGTCCAGTCTTTTTACCAACATTATGGGATAATGGATTAGAATATGTTTTGATAAAATCTGTTACTGGTGAAAAAATTGAATTCTGTAAAAAACTATAAAAGTAAACGTAAATAAATCCAAAATTTAAATACAAAAAAAATTATATTTATAAAAATATAAGTACTTGTTTATCTTAGAGCAGGAATAATTATTGGTTTTATATTTGGATTATTACGAATTAGTTCTTCAATTGTATCTCTATGAGCATTGCCTTCCATTGGACCTTTTTTTGAAACAGCTAAGGCTCCAGAAGCATTACCATAAAGAGTTGCTTGTTCTAAAGATTCATTATTACTCAACATAGTTAAAAAAGTTCCATCAAAACTATCTCCAGCACCTGTTGCATCTACTTCAATAGTTGGAAATGTTGATATTTTAAATGATTTTTTTCTAGTATAAACTAGAGTACAATTAGAACCATCTTTAATAACAATTATTCTTTGTTTGTTCTTTCTAAGCATTTTATATAAACTAAAAGGTACATTTTCAAATAATTCTTCAAGTTCTTTTTTACCACTTAGTAACAAATCACAATTATCTAATATTTCTTTAAAAACAGTAAGTACTGACCCTTTTAGTAATTCTGGTCGAATGTTTGGATCAAAACTTATTTTTACATTATTTTCTTTTGCAATTTTAACAGCTTTTGTTATTGCCTTACACATAGAAGGACTTCCTGTAATGGAGCAACCCATAATATGAAGATATTTTGAATTAACAATAAAGGATTCTTTTACATCATCCTCGCACAATTCTCCACAAGCCGCCGTAGCAAAATGGAAGATAAAGCTACGTTCTCCATTAGATTGATATGTAACAAAAGCTGTTCCAGTAACATTATCTTTTGTTACTTTGACTCCTGAAATATCTACTCCATCATCTTTTAATCTATTAAGATTCATAGTTCCAAAATCATCACTACCAACTTTAGCTATGATTGCAGTTTTTGCTCCCATCTTTGCACACTGGTCAATAAAAATGGCTGGTGCTCCACTTGGAAAACCTCCTAATAGAGTTCCACCTACTTCTGAAAATTTTTGATTTTTATTTTCAGCTAATATTTCTGTAAGTATTTCTCCAACCGTCACAATATCATACATAAAGTCTCCCTTATAACAAATTACTTTAAAAAAAACTAACAATTCATTCAATTATCATACAATAAATATTAGATAAATGCAATATTTCATATTGAAAAAATAAATATTGTTGCATGGATATTTCATTCATATTACCTAATTATCTAATATTATTGCTTGATATGCAACATTTATTTTAATTTTTATAGAAATTGATAAATAATAGGGAAATTTCATGAAATAAAATTTTATATGAATTAAAGAAATGTTATATTTTTTAAAAAATATTACTTTTTTTCTTGACATATGAATTTTTTGGGCTAATAATGTTAATGTACTAAAAAATAAAAGGAGACAAACTATGAAAAAATTTTTAGTTGTATTGTTAGTTTTAGTAATCTCAATTGCTACTGTATTTGCAGAAGGTACAAATGAGAAAGTCAGTTCAGATTCGTATAAGGTTGGATTCATTGTTGGATCAAGACAACACGTATTCTATAACTTAATCGAAGAAGGAATAAATTCGAAAGCTGCGGAATTAGGTATTGAAGCTGTTGTGTTGGATGGTCAGTTAGATGGAAACGTTTTTAGTGATCATATCAATAACTTAGTAGCAGAAAACTGTGATGCTATTGCTTTATCATGTAACGATCCAGGTGGTGTTACACCAGCTCTTGAAGCTGCTGATAGAGATGGCGTACCTGTATTTACATTTGACTGTACAACTACTACAACAGATGTTGTTAAATGTTTTGTAGGAACAGATAACTTTGCTGGTGGTTACTTGGCAGGACAATATGCGGCAAAAATAGCTCCAGAAGGTGCAAAAGTTGCAGCAATTTGGGATGTCCCACAATCTTGTGTTGATAGGTATAATGGTTGGATTAAAGCAATAAAAGAATCCAATAAAAACTTAAAAATGATTGATGTTGGACAATATCATGGCGATGCTTCAAAAGCTGAAAACCTAATGACAGATGCATTAACTTCAAATCCTGATATTAATTCAGTATTCTGTGGTGGTGACCCTGCAGCTACAGGAGCTCTTGCAGCAGTTAAAGCATCAGGTGCTTCAACAAAGGTTATTGGTTTTGATGGTAATCCAGAGTCTAAAGCTGCAATGCTTGACTCAATTAATGGAAAGTATTGGGTAGCTGAAGTTGCTCAAGATCCAGTCGGAATTGGTAAACAAATTACAGAACAGATCTACAAATATTTAACAACCGGTTCTGTAGAAAAGAAAGTAATAATGGTTAACCCATATATCTTTACAGCTGCTGATTTATAAAATAAAAGTAGGTAGTTAAGGAATATAGCAAGCTTAATGAATAAAATTGAGCTTGCTATTGTTTATAAAGAGAGAAATATATGAAACCATATTTAAGTGTTAAAAATATAACAAAAGTTTTTCCTGGCGTAACAGCCTTATCAGATGTGTCGATTGACTTTAAAAAAGGTGAAGTCCACGCTTTGTTAGGTGAAAATGGAGCCGGAAAATCTACGTTAATTAAAATTATTTCAGGTATTTACCATCAAACAAAAGGTAGCATTGAAATTGAAGGGAAGGAAGTCCATTTTACAACCCCAAAAGCTGCAATTGATGCAGGAATATCTGTAATTCATCAAGAGTTAAGTATCGCAAAAGATTTAACAGTTGATGAAAATATTTTTTTGGGGGAGGAACCACATTCTTCAAAATTTTTTCTTGATAAACTTACTATGAACAATGAATCCCAAAAAGTTCTTGACAGTATGGGAGTGAAAATTAGTGCAAAAACTGTGGCAAAGTATCTTACTGCTGCTGAACAACAGATGGTTGAGATTGCCAAGATTGTAAAAAGAAAATCAAAAATTGTTATTTTAGATGAACCTACATCCTCTTTATCAAGTCATGAAATTAATTCCTTGTTTGAACAAATTAAAATTTTAAGAGATAAAGGTGTTGTGGTAATTTATATTTCTCATAGAATGGCAGAAATATTTCAGATCTGTGATACTGTAACTGTATTAAAGGATGGTATTTACGTTGATACCTTTAACGTATCAGAAATCACAGAAACAAAACTTGTAGCCAGTATGGTTGGACGTGAAATGCAAAATTACTATAATCGTCAAAAGCATACTAGAGGCAAGGAAACTTTAAGGGTTGAACATTTAACTCGTAAGGGTGAATTTAAAGATATTTCCTTCAGTGCTTATCAAGGTGAAATTTTAGGGTTTTCAGGTTTGATTGGTGCAGGAAGGACAGAAATAATGGAAACTATTTTTGGAGCTAGAAAAAAACAAAAAGGTTCAATATTTGTTAATGGCGAAGAAGTGGATTTCCAAGAACCAAAAGATGCTATTGCTCATGGAATCGGAATGGTTACAGAAGACAGAAGAAGGACAGGCTTATTACTGGACTCTACTGTTAGAAGGAACATTTCTCTTCCTAGCTTAGTCAAACATCTTGATAATAAAAGCTTTGTAGATACCAAGTGGGAAAAAGAAGCTAGTAAAAAATTAATAAAACAACTTGAAATAAAAACTCCCTCTGATGATACCTTAATAAAGAGTTTGTCGGGTGGAAATCAACAAAAAGTTATCCTAGCAAAATGGATAGTTGCAGATTCAAAAATTATGATATTAGATGAACCCACCAGAGGTATTGATGTAAATGCAAAAAGTGAATTCTATAAATTAATGAATGATTTTGTGGCTAAAGGTGGAACTATAATTATGGTGTCTTCAGAACTTCCAGAAATTTTAGGAATAAGTGACAGAATAATTGTAATGAGAGAAGGTTCGATTTCTGGTAGCTTAGATTTTAAAGATGCTAATGAAATAAAAGTTATGTCTTTAGCAAGCACATTTGAAAATAATAGAGAGGTTTAAGAAAAAAAATGGAAAAAGAAAGAATAAAGAAAATGGCAAAAAACAATATGGTTATTGTATTTTTAGTATTACTATGTTTAACCTTTTGTTTAGCTACTAGTACTTTTTTAACTATGAGAAATATTATGAACCTTATTTCTCAAATGTGTATTAATGCTTTATTAGCATCTGGCCTAACTTTTGTAATAATTCTTGGTGGTATTGATATCGCTGTAGGTTCTACAGCAGCTTTTGCTGGTGTGATTGCAGCAATGGTTGGATTGGTTCTTCCCTTAAATAATTTTATAGCTGCTGTTGTTTTGATTGTAGTCGCAATAATAGTTGGTGGTTTAGCAGGTTTATTTACAGGTGTAATGGTTACCAAACTTCATGTAGTTCCAATGATTTGTACTTTGGCTATGATGGTTATTTTAAGAGGATTAACCTATGTTGTAACCGGTGGTACCGCCGTTTATGGTTTACCTTCAAGCTTTTCAATGTTAGGAGCTGGAAGATTATTTCATTCGGAAACTTACCCTAATGGGATATTCCCAATTATCGTAATATTTACAGTAATAGTTATTAGCGCTATGCATATATTACTTTCAAAAACAGTTTTTGGAAGGCATGTTTATGCAAGTGGTTCTAATCCTGAAGTAGCAAGATTAAGTGGTATTAATGTTGATAAGGTTAATATTATTTCATACACACTGTGTGGAATTACAGCCGCTTTCGGAGGTGTGTTGGTTGCTTCTAAACTTCAAAATGGACAGCCAGCTGCTTGTACAGGTTACGAGATGTATGCAATTGCTTCTACTGTATTGGGTGGAACATCTCTTACTGGTGGTAGTGGATCAGTGGGTAGAGCAATGTATGGTTGTGCTATAATTGCTGTTATTAATAATGGCATGAATTTAATGCATATTTCATCTTATTGGCAACAAGTAGTTGTTGGTTTAATTATTCTCCTAGCAGTTATTGTAGATTTGAATTCTAAGATTAAGAAGGACTAATCCATGGATAAATACTATTTAACCATGGATATTGGAGCTACGAAAACTTCTAGTGCTTTATTTAACCAAGAAGGAACGTTACTAGATGATTTTGTTGCATTAGCAAAATCAAAAACTTATGAAGGGCAAGAAGCCGTATACCAAAATACTAAATCCGTATTAGATGTGGTGATTGAGCATTTTTCTTTAAATATGGATAAAGTTCAAGCCATAGGAGTAGGAAGTCCTGGGCCGTTAGATTCTAAAAAAGGAATCATTATTCATGCCCCATTGATGGGTTGGAGAAATTTTCCAATAGTAGAAAAATTAGAAAAAAACTATAAAAAGAAAGTTTTTTTAGATAATGATGGAAATTTAGGAGCTCTAGCGGAAGTAAGATGTGGAGTTGCTAAAGGATTATCAAATATTCTTTATATGACGGTAAGCACTGGTTGTGGTGGAGGAATAATCATTAACAACCAAGTTTATCATGGAGTAACAGATGGCGCTGGAGAAGTGGGACATATGACAATTGATCCAAATGGTTTAGATTGTCCCTGTGGTAGCAAAGGTTGTTTTGAATTGTATGCTTCTGGAACAGCAATGAATTTAAAGATGCAACATGATATGGAAGCAGGTGAAAAAAGTAGAGTCTTTGAATTAGCGGAATATGATAAAACAAAAATTAATGGATATTTGTTAGATATGGCTGCTAGTGAAGGGGAAAAATACGCCTTGGATTTGTTTAAAAAAGAAGGATATTACCTAGGAGTAAGTATAGCTAATCAATTTAATATGATGAATCCTGAATGTATTGTTTTGGGTGGAGGAGTAACCAAATCAAAAAGATTCTTCCACGATGAATTAATAAAAACTTTAAAAAAGTATTGTATTCAGGAAGTAAAAGAAGACTCTGTTAGATATTCTACACTAAACGATAGAGTAGTATTGTATGGCGCTTTTTTCAATGTTAAAGAAAAAATGTTAAGAGATTAAGGAGAAAAAAATGGCACTTGTTACATTACAAGAAATTCTTGCTGATACAAGAAAAAGAGGATATGGGGTTGGAGGATTTAACTTCAATGGTTATGAAGATGCCCAAGGAATGGTTGATGCAGCTAGAGATATGAAGTCTCCAGTTATTTTAATGGCTTCTATGGGAGCTTTAAAATATATTGGGTTGCATCAAGTAGTAGGAATGATAGAAGGAATGGCTGAAGAAGCTAAAGTTCCAATTTGCTTACACTTAGATCATGCTACAGATATAGATTTAATTAGAGCAGCAATCGATGCAGGTTTTTCCTCTGTAATGTGTGATTCATCTGCAATGCCTTATGAAGAAAATATTAAAAGAACGATTATTATTACAAAATATGCTAGAAGATTTCCTTGCTCCGTTGAAGCTGAATTAGGAAAAGTTGGAGGACAAGAGGACAATATTAATGTTTCAACGAGAGAAGCTACTTTTACAGATCCTAAAGATGTCCCACGTTATGTTAATGAAACCAATATTGATGCTTTGGCAATTGCTTTTGGTTCTGTTCATGGTTTTTATAAAGCTGAACCAAAATTAGATTTCCCAAGATTAGAAAAAATCTTAAGTCTTACAGATGTTCCTATTGTATTACATGGAGGTACTGGTATTTTAGAAGAAGATTTTATAAAATGTATAAAGATGGGTTTGAGTAAAATTAATGTTGGTACAGAGTTCAAGAAAGCTTATTCTGATGCGCTAAGAAAAGCTTGTTCTGAGCTTCCAGCGGAACAATTTGACCCTAGGAAATTTATGCAACCAGTAAAAGATGTTTGTTATCAAATTGCTAAACATAAATTTGAGTTATTTGGTAGCGTAAATAAGGCTTAATTATGAAGATAGCAGTAATTACAAGTGGTGGGGATTCTCCCGGAATGAATCCCTGCCTTGCAGAAATAGTAAAAAATGCTGAGAAAATGGGTCATGAAGTTATTGGATATCGTCAAGGATATTTAGGAATTAAAAACAATGACTTTGTGACATTACATATAAAAGACGTAGTAAGTTGGTACAAACAGGGCGGTACTAAATTGCTTTCAGGGCGAATGCCAGAATTAAAAGAAAAAAAATGGCAACAAATACTAGTAGATAACTTATTAGCTGAAGATATTAATGCTTTAATTGTAATTGGGGGTGATGGAAGTTTTAGAGGTGCAAGAGATTTACATCTCTTAAATAACAAACTTAATGTTATTGGTATTCCTGGTACAATAGATAATAATATTTATGGAAGTGATTATACCCTTGGTTTTGATACAGCTTTGAATAAATTAGTTCAATATATTGATGATATTACAGATACAGCAATATCTTTGCCAGGAAGAGTTTTTTTTGTGGAAACCTTAGGGGCCTGGGATAGTTTTTTAACTATAAGTCCCGTTGAAATGGGGATTGCAGATTTTGCAGTATTAATAAACCCTCCATCAACAGATGAAGAAGTATATGAAAAGGTTAAACATTTATTAGAAGTGGATAAAAAAGATTTTGTTATAGCTACTTTTGCTGAAGGTTCAATTGAAAATTCTATTCATAGAATGCTGAGAACTGCAGAGTTTGTTAGAGATAAACTTAATATAAAAGTAAAAAGTAATGCTATTGGATATCAACAGAGAGGAGGATCTCCTACTGCTTTAGATAGATTAAGAGCTTCTGGGTTTGCAAAAAAAGCATTAGATGCTATAGTATATGGAATCTCCAACAAATATGTTGCCTATAAAAATGGGGAATATATATATGTTGATTTTGACGAAGCGGATAAAATAAAGCTGGAGTAGAAAATGCAAATAGTTGAATCTTCAATTGATAATTTAAGAATAAATAGAGAATTTCTGTTTAATGCTGAAAGGAAAGTAGCAGATTTCATTTTAGACAATTTAAATGGAGCCACCCAAATGAATGTTTCTCATGTTGCTAAAGCTTGTGAAGTGAGTGATGCAACTGTTATTAGAATGTGTAAACATTTAGGCTACAAGGGTTTTTATCAATTAAAGGTTAGCTTAGCAAAAAATTTAGGGGAAGAAAATTATTTGGATAGTTCATTAAATGAAATGCCAATTAAGAATGTTAATGATTTTTTTAGTATCCTTTCTAGAAATATGAAAATAATAGGAAACTCTTTATCCCCAACATCGGTGGAAGCAGTCGTAACTGCTATTAATAATGCAAATACTATCCATATTATTGGATTTGGAAATACTATTAATGTAGCATTAGATTTTGCCTTTAGACTTGGAAGGATGAAAATTGCAACCACCAGTTCCTTTTCAGATGAACTAGAATTAAGTAGTATTAACCTAGCTAGATATGGAGATGTAATAATAGGAATTTCGCATTCTGGCGGTTCGGAATGTGTAATAAATGCTTTAAAAATGGGGCAAAAAAAAGGTTTAACTACTGTTGCAATAACTGATTTAAAAGATTCCCCTGTTGAAGAAATTGCCGATTATGTATTATGTACAAGCATTGAGGCTACAAAAACTTATGTTTTTGGAGCTGAAAGCCATATGAATATGATGGCTGTTACAGACCTTCTTTTATATTTGATAGCTCAAAAAAAAGCTACTAATAAAGGTCTTGAAATGTTTTTCTCAGAAACTACTTTTGAAAATTAAAATTTTATCAAGATAAGTAACATTAAATTCTGTTTTTAAAGTTTATATCAAATAAAGTAAATCTATGACCTAAAGATTTTTTTGGTTTAGTAGCTAAAAAATTAGATTTAAATATATGGCAATCTAAAATAGATTGCCATTTTAATTCACATTTAAATTTAATATTTAAAGCATAATATCTTTTGATTTGGATATTCGCATAAATAATAACAATGAAAGGGTAGTAAAAACAGTTAGAATCGTTGCCATAGCTGCTGCAGGACCATCAGTACCTCTTGATACAAATATGTAAATTGATAAGGTTAATGTCACTGTATGAGCAGTATACAAAATAATTGAAGTCGATAATTCCGTAATAATTGTAATCCAACTTAATATAGCTCCAGAAATTATTCCATTTGACATCATAGGAACTGTAATACCAAAGAATGTTTTAATCTTTGAAGAACCCAAACTAATTGAAGCTTCTTCGATAGATATAGGTATTTGTTGTAAGATTGCAACTGAACTTCTTATTGTATAAGGAATTCTTCGGACTATCATAGAAATTATCATAATAGCAGCCGTTCCGGTCAAAACCATAGGATGTTTATTAAAGGCAAGAACAAGTGCAATACCAACTACAGATCCAGGAATAATGTAAGGAACCATAGAAAGATTATCAATTGAATTACTTACAATATCCGATCTTCTTACTACTAAGTATGAAACTAATATAGCCAGAATAATTACCAAAACAACCGAAATCCCACCAATATATATAGTATTAGGTATTGAACTTCCCATTCTTTTTAATCCTATTCTGTAACTATCTAAGGAATAGCCAGGTTCAAATACAGACCCTGAAGCAGAAGTATTTCTAAAAGAAGTATAAATCAAATAAACCTGAGGCAACATTGAAATAAATACTAACAAATAAGCATAAACATTAATAAATATGGAAACTCCCTTTTTGGGTTTTGTCCTTTGAATGGAATGTAAAGAATTTATAGTAAATTGAAATTTAGTTGTTAGGTATTTTTGGAAAAGAAATACTAATGCAGTAATGAAAATAGCAATAACACTAATAGCAGCTGCAAAGTTATGGTTAACTGTGGTTTCACCAACGTATTGGTTGTAAATTTCAACGGGAAATGTTCTAAAACCTTCCCCAATGATTAATGGTGTGCCAAAATCAGCTAACGCTCTCATAAATACTAATAAAGCAGCAGCTAAAATAGAAGGCATGCACAAAGGTAATACAACATTGAAAAAACGTTTAATACTAGTTTCACCTAAATTTTGAGAGGCTTCTAGTAAAGAACTATCAATAGATTTTAATGCACCTGAAACATACAAGAATACTAATGGAAATAGTCTAGTTGTTAAAACCAAAACAATACCATTAAATCCATAAATGGAAGGTAACACAATTCCAAAAAGTTTTTCAACTATTACAGTTATTAATCCTGATCGTCCAAGTAATAAGATCCAAGCATATGCACCAATAAATGGAGCAGACATTGAACAAAGAACAATTATTATTTGCAGAAACTTTTGAGCTTTCATTACATAAATTGTATAAAAATAAGCTAAAGGAATTCCAAGTAATAAAGACCAGAACATAGTAGCAATTGAAACTTTGAAACTATTTACTAAAGTGGAAAAATAATATTTATTAGCAAAGAATTCTTTAAAATACATTAAACTAAATCCACCATCTTTCCCATTTACTGAGGTTTTTAATGTTTTAAAAAGTGGAAAAACTAAAAATAAACAATAAAGTCCTAAAATTCCAAAACCAATAAAATTCCAAATTTCTAATTGGCTTCTCTTTTTTTTCAATTTTATACCTCCTCAGCTTTTTTATTATTATTTATTAGCAAATTAAATTTGCCTTCTTCATCAAAAATATTAATTTTCTTACTATTCACCTTTAATTTTATTTTCTTACCTTTATTAACTATGTTGTCTATAGTTGATTCTTTGATAACATCTATTTCTTCGCCTGTTTCTGAAGTTAAAAAGAAATGAGTATTTAAACCAAGGAAAATACTATCTCTAACAGTAGCTGTAATACCATCTTCCTCTTCATTAACAATAATGAATTCTTCTGGTCTTATTGATAAAATTATATTTTGATTTTTCTTATTTTCTTCTTTTAAATTGTCAATTAACAATTTGTAACCACTGTTAAATTTGATATATGCCTTATTATTTTCTATTTCTAATTTTGTTTTAATTATATTAGATTTTCCTATAAAAGTAGCTACAAATAAATTTACAGGACGTTGATATAAATCTCTCGGTGTACCAATTTGCTGAATAATTCCTTTATTTATTACCGCAATTCTATCACTAACAGCCATAGCTTCTTCTTGGTCATGGGTTACATAAACAGTTGTAATTTCAAGTTTATTTTGTATTTCCTTAATAACTGACCTCATTTCAACTCTTAATTTAGCATCTAAATTTGATAATGGTTCATCCATTAATAAAACGTCTGGACGAATAACTAATGCTCTTGCTAATGCAACTCTTTGTTGTTGTCCACCTGAAAGCCTTTCGGGAAGTCTTTCAGAATACTCATCAATTTGCATTAATTTTAAGAATTCATCAGCACCTTCTTTGATTTTTTCTTTTGGATATTTTCTAGCTTTTAATCCATATTCAACATTTTTTCTAACAGTTAAATGTGGAAAAATTGCATAATTCTGAAAAACCATTCCAATATTTCTTTTGGCTGGATCTAAATCATTTATTAATTTATCTTTAAAATAAAATTTACCACCTTCAATAGTATTAAAGCCAGCTATCATTCTTAATAAAGTTGTTTTACCACATCCCGATGGACCAAGGAGGGTGAAAAATTCCCCCTCCTTGATGTTTAAACTTAAATCCGGGATGATTGTATTTTCGCCATAACGCTTAATTGCATTTTCAATTCTTATACTTACACTCATCGTTTATTAAATTTTTCCTTTTTTTAGTTATGCTTTGACCAAATCTTTTCCCAATTTGCAACAATATCAACCTGATGGTTTGCTAGATACTCAGCATCTCTTTGTACAACTTTTATATCTCCAGCAGGAGTTAATACTTCATTAGTTGTTGGAAGGTTGATGTTAGCCTGTCTTGCTGTAGAACCAGCCCATAATTTTTGAGCTTCATCGGAAACTACGAAATCCATAAATAGTTTTGCATTATCCATATGTTTTGCATTTTTGATGATTCCTGAAGCAAATGGAATAGCTGTTATTCCTTCGGTAGGATAAACTATTTCAACGATATCCCCTTTGCCTTCTTCAATATAAGTTACACAAGGAGCTTCATATGTAAGTCCAACAACATATTCTCCATTATAAACACCCTTAAATACACTGGACGAAGATGAAGACATTACACCGTCTAAATTCTGAACTAATTTATCAACATAACTCCAAGCTTCATCACTTTCATAACCACCCATTACAGCTAAAATAGTTGATAGTTGGTTCCAAGCTGAAGATGATGCCGCAGGATTAGCTGTAATAATTTTGCCTTTTAAAACAGGATTTAATAAGTCTTTATAACTCTTAATTTCAACACCTAATTTTTTAGCTTCAGCTCTGTTAACAAGAAGGTTAACAAACTGAATTGTATTG
>Ga0172378_10004226_pt1 | contig 13474 bp, 6 predicted proteins | sample GrowelOW332metaG_FD_119755 | JGI IMG/M metagenome (GOLD analysis project Ga0172378, IMG submission 119755) | Groundwater microbial communities from an aquifer near a municipal landfill in Southern Ontario, Canada - Pumphouse #3_1 metaG | ecosystem: Environmental > Aquatic > Deep subsurface >...
GAGTGATTACGCTTTAGGATGAAAAGAGAAACGATGCAAAGAAGAAAAGCAAATCGAATTGGAATGAGCTTGGCTCTCATCGTTTTGTGCGCTTGCTCGAGCGGAAACTTCTCTTCAGTCGCTTCGAGTATTTTTCGCTCCTCTTCTTCACATAGTTCCACCTCTTCCCAAAGCAGTCGTCCCACCCCTTCGACAAGCGATGACTCAGCCTCTTCGAGTTCCTACAACGCCGACAGCACCGCCGCAAGCGTCGTTAAGATCACCGCGAGCGACAACATCAAAATCTACACCATTGGTGAGACGTTTGATTCGCTTTATGACATGAACGTAACTTTATTCTATTCGGATGGCGGAAAAAAGGATGTTTCGCATAGCCCATTTTATTTCAATTCACTCATCAGCGACGCCCAAGGAAACGCTTTGAGCAGCAAAACTCCCTTCACCACGGCTGGAACCTATAATTTACGATTACAATACCGCGGCGATCTCTCGCTTTACAGCAATCCGATGACAATTACTGTCACCGACCCCTTGCCCGTCACCACCCTCAACAAAAAAGATGCGACACCTTCTTTCACAATCGGCCAATTAAAGATGGAAAGACTGGGGCGTAACTATAACGCGATGCCCTCATTGGGCACCGTCAATTGTTTGGTGATTCCCGTCAACGTCAGCGACTATTCTTTTTCAGCACTTTATGGCAAAAATTACCTCACCGATCTCGACCGAGCCTTCAATGGCAACGGGGTGGCGGATACCCTCTATTGGGAAAGCGTCGCCAGCTTTTATCAAAAGAGCTCGTTCGGCAAACTCAATCTGCATTTCGACATTGCCGACGTCTATGATCCGGGCCGCTCCTCTGCCGATTTGTTGGTGGATAACGGCATCGACACGTCGTTCAGCGGCAGCCTACCCATCGTCAGTCAAGCTCTTGATAATTACATCGCAAAACACGGAGCAGGGTCGACCCTCAAATACGATAATAATCACGATGGTTTCGTCGATGGACTCTGGCTCGTTTACAGTGCACCGGATTGCGCTGCCATGAATTATGGCAGCAAGAAAGCCCTCTTCTATTGGGCTGTTACCGCCTCGATACTCAACGTCGCTGATTTTGCCACTCCGCGTCTTGGCTCCTTCAGTTGGGCCAGCATGGATTTTTTGGTTAAAAACGTCAAGAGCGGACAGATAGACGCCCACACGATGATCCATGAGACCGGCCACTTGTTGGGTTTACCCGATTATTATTCCTATGATCTCTCCTCCGCCATCGCCTCCGGCCCCCAAGGAGGATTGGCAATGATGGATCTCAATATCGGCGACCACGATCCTTTCTCAAAATTGGCGCTCGGCTGGAACGACCCTTATGTAATCGAAGACAGTTGCGCCATCACAATCATGCCTAGCGAATCAAACGGAGATACGATCCTCTTGGCCGATGAATGGAATGGCAGCGCTTTTGATGAATATCTCTTGCTCGATCTCGTGACTGGGACGGGACTCAACCAACTTGATGCCTCTGCCTCCTACGATAATCGACCCATTTTTTATTCCAACCCCGGCATCCGGATGATGCACATCGATGCCCGCTTAGGGGCCTTCAAGTATGCCTTTAAGGGCGAAAGTTCCGCCGGAACGGGCTTAATTCCCTATCAAGATGCCACGCAGAAAAATGCTTATCTCACCGATGCGCAAACACGGACGATGCTCACGAGGGGCGAACCCGTCCTCCCCTCCACCGATCAAAACGTACCCTATGCTGAGCGCCAGGCAGGTTATGGCATCATCAACGCCAACTCCGTCTCCCGCTGCCTTATCAGCGCCGAGCCCTATCTCTCCTATGACGAACTGAGCTTGATCGGCGCCGATAACACCAATGCCGAAATCGATGATACCTACGGCCACGATGCCTCACTTTTCCATGTTGGCGACAGCTGGAGCATGGCCCGGCGCGGCCGTTTTTTCTTCACGAACGAGGGCAGATATTTCAACAACGGAAATCCCCTCAATTGGGTGATTAACGTTCTTAGTTGCGACTCAAATTCTGCTACTATACAATTTAGAAGATACTGAATATGATATCTTACTATATTTTAGTATCATAAATTAAATTTATTCGTTCTTATGGACGCGGACGTTTGATATAATTCTCTTTGAGAAGGTTGGGGGCAAAACGTGAAAAGAGCCATTCTCCTTGGTATTTGCGTCATCAGCGTTGTTGCCAGCGGAAGCGTAGCCCTTTTTTGTGGGCTCGACGCCGGAGGCGCAATCGAACTAACCCCGAAAGAGAGCTTCCTCTGCGAATTCCGCAACTATGACGATTCCTTTTTGTGGAAGAGCGAAGTTTATTATGGCGAGAGCGTCGCCTACAAAGGTGCGACACCTGAACGGAAAGAGGATCAACGCTACTCTTATAGTTTTGCTAATTGGGACCTTGGTCTCGACAATATCAAAGAAAACACAACCTTCCATGCTATGTTTTTCTCAACAGCCAAATACTATAAAGCGACCTTCCAAAACTACGATCACGCTACCCTATATGTCGATAGTGTCCCCTTTGGAGGCGTTCCAACTTATCAGGGCGAAACCCCGCAAAGAAAGCAAGATCAGGAATATTCATACGTTTTTGCTGGCTGGGATATTCCCGTCGGAGAGATTTATCAGGATACTGTCTTTACCGCGGTTTATGAGAAAGAACCCCACAAATACGAGGTAACGTTCCACGATGGGGAAGATAACAGCAAGGTTCTTTGTGTCGCGACGGTCGATTACGATCAAAGCGCCACTTACGTCGGGGTCACCCCGATCAAACGTTCGACCATCAGCGCCGATTATTCTTTCACGGGTTGGGATAAAAACCTCAGTCACGTCCACGAAGACTTTGATACCTACCCCCTTTCAAAGAAAACAAAATCGAATTCAAGGTGGACTTCCTCAACTACGACGCGACCCTTCTTTATACCGATTATGTTTCCTATGACGGTACCGCCGATTATTTCGGCGCCTTGCCAAACCGGCCAAACGATGAGCAATACCGCTATGAATTCTCGGGTTGGAGCCAAGCGCTCACCAACATCACGGCCAACTGCACACTGACTGCCCGCTTCCATAAGACACTCCGCCACTTCACCGTCAGTTTTAAAAATTATGATGGCACCCTGCTCGATGCCTCCGATGTCGAATATAGCCGGAAAGCGGTCTTCCATGGAACGACTCCAACGCGAAAACCCGATGAGAAATACACCTATACCTTCACGGGATGGGACCGCGATATTTCGCGGGTCACCAGCGATTTTGAAGCCTATGCTGTCTATCAAAAAGAATTGCGGAAATTCATCGTTACATTCGATAATTTCGATGGTTCCTTTCTAGAAAAAAACACGATTGAATATGGGGAGACAGCCGTCTATTTCGGCGATACCCCTGTCCGAAGTGGCGATTCGATCCACACCTACAAATTCATCGGCTGGGACAAAGAACTGCAAAGCATCACTACCGACACCATCTTCGTCGCCCAGTTCGAACTCGAAAGCAATTCAGGCGGTTTTCCCAAACCCTTTTATGTCGAATTCGATAACGCCGAAGACGGCAAACTCGATGGCGATTATGTCAATGCCGGGGCCGAAGCATTCTATCGCGGTAGCGCACCTATTCGCGCTTCAAAGAATGGCTACATCTACATCTTCACCTCTTGGGACAAAGCGGACGAAATGAAAAAGGTGACCCGTGATTTTGTCACTTTCGCTCAATACAAAACCGCCCAAAACCAATTTATTGTTACTTACCGGGGCGTCAACGACGTCTTGCTCTATGAAGACTATGTGAACCCCGCAAAATCAAGCGCCTATGGCGGCCCTGCAGAGAGTTATCTCTTGCGGGAAAATAAGTTCGCCGGTTGGAGCAAAGATCTCTCATGCATCACCGATTCCATCACTGTCTACCCCACCTGGGAGAAAACCACATGATCAAAAAATTTGGAAAAATTGCAATTGATCTCATTGTGGGTTCCGCCGTTCTTCTCGGCGCCAGCACCGCCCTTATCGGCGTGCAGTTTGTCCAGCATACCGATCAGCTTTTCGCTGGACCCAAAACCTGCTATTGCGAGTTTCGGAATGATGATGAGTCCTATCTTTATTCCTGCAACGTGATTGTCGGCGATGACGCGCTTTATCAAGCCGATGCCCCAAGCAAGGAAGAAACCGAGGAATACCGTTATCGTTTCTCCGGATGGGATCTGCCGCTCTCATCGATTAAAAAAGAGACGATTTTCCATGCCCAATACGAAGAGATCAAAAAGGAATATACGGCCACCTTCGTCAATTTCGATGGTAGCGAACTCTTTAGCGAACGCTACGGCTATGGCGACACACCAATCTATCTCGGCATGGCCCCAGAAAAACCAGCGAATGAGCTTTACACCTATTCTTTTACGGGCTGGGACAAAGAGATTGGGCCTTTAACGGAAGACACTGTTTATACCGCCCTTTTCAAAGAAGATGAGATTCTCTATACTGTCACCTTCGTCAATGATGACGACAGTTTCCTCGACGAGGACAAGGTGGGCTATAACGGCAAAGCCACCTACCATGGTCCTGCGCCGGTCAAGGCAAGCGATCATAATTTTTCCTACACCTTTAAATGCTGGGACGCTCCCCTCAGCGGCATCATCTCTGACACGACGATCAAAGCCCTCTACGATCAGATGCCCATCCGCTACGTTGTGACTTTCAAAAACTACGATGAAACCGTCCTCTATATCGATAATGTTCCCTACGATGGCACCGCCTACAATCCCAAAGAGCTTCCGACCCGTCCTTCCTCGGCCGATTGCGTCTATACTTTCGCAGGCTGGGATAAACCCTTATCCCCTATCACCGAAGATACGGTGATTCACGCGACCTATAGCGAGAGCACCCCAGAATACATCGTCACGTTCAAAAACTACGATGGCAGTGTTTTATCGACCAGTACCGTCAAGTATTCCGAGACCGCCATCTATCAAGGCGATACCCCAAAGAAACCAGCAGACGAACATTACACGTATACATTCAGCCACTGGGACCGTAGCCTCGAAAACGTTACCTATGATTACTTCACAATCGCCATTTTTGATAGTGCTCTCAAAGTTTTCACAGTCGCTTTCGCCAACTATGACAAAACCGAACTACAAAAAGTGATGGTCGAATATGGCAAAAGCGCTACCTATTCTGGCCCGACTCCCGCCCGACCCGACGACGATTTCTATACCTATACCTTTAAAGAATGGAATGAGAATTTGAGCTCTATCAAGGAAAATCTCACGACCTATGCCCTCTTTGATGCCACCCCGAAAGTCATCAAAGGCGGCGAGAAAGAAGGCAACCAAGGCTCGGGGCCAGATACCGGCGGAGGCGGCGGGTCGAATAATGACATCCTGACCGTCCAATTCAACAACTGGGATGGCGAATTCCTCGATGCCGATGACGTTCCGAAGGGCGGCACCGCTTATTGCGATGAAACGATTCCGCCACGTTTAGCAGACAAACATTATCAAACCTACACTTTCTGCTCGTTCGACAAAACGCTGACAAACGTGCAAACGAAGTTCGCGACCTACGCCCAATACACCGTCGATGATTTTTTGGTTCCCCATTACATCGTCACCTTTCGCAATTCCGATGGAACCTTGCTTTGCGAGGATGTCGTCGAAGATAGTGCCATGCCATCATATTTGCCCGCTACCGCGCCAAAAGATCCCTTCAACAAGGATTCCGTTTTCGTAGGGTGGGACCGTTCGCTAGTTCCGGCGACCAAGAGTTATACCCTCTACGCCATATTCAAAGCTGCGGTTCAAGGGAGCAGCGGAGGCGGTGAGGCCGGCGGCGATGTGTCGAGTGAGGTCTCGGCGCCCGATGAAACCCCGCTTTTCGATTTCAGCACCTCCTATCAAGGACCCATTTACTTTCGCGATAAGAGCTATGTCGATTATGGTGCCAACAAATGGAGCGAAGCATCCGCATATTCGAGTGCAGTCGCCAATGCGACGAACCCTCTTTATTTCACAGGCGAAAAACTCAAAGACACAAGCGCAACCGCTTATGACCTCAACCTCATATACAAAAAACAACGCATCTACCCCCTAATTCCGGATTATTCAGAGACCTTCTTACCCGTAACGCTTTCGGATGCTTACGCCGACCCTGACTTAAGCCCGGAACACGACTACACTTTTGCCCCTTTCGCCCTCGATGCGAATAACGGCGCCGCGCTCAAGAGCGCCGCTTTTACCGAGGCAAGCACCACCGCAACTGAAATGAATTATGCCGACTACGTCAAGAAAACCTACCTTCACGTCCCCGCTGATGAAAAGGAATTCTTGACGGGTCTAATTCAGGGCAATAACCTCAAGATCGAAACCGATCAAGACATCCTCAGTGTCGTCGAATTCGTCCGCAGCTACGCTAAATACAATTCGAAATTCACCGCCTATCCTTCCGGCGTCGATAACGTCCTCTATTTCCTCAAAACCGCCAAAGAAGGCATCTGCAACCACTTTGCCTCGGTTTTGACCCTCCTTTTCCGCACTTTAGGTTTACCCGCCCGTTTCGTGACGGGCTTCCTCAGCGCGGGCAAAGGCCCCGGTGAAACCGTCACGGTGAACGGCAAGAGTTGCCACGCTTGGTGCGAGGCATATTTCGCCGGGATCGGCTGGCTTCATTTCGATGCGACGCCAGGCGAAGATCAAGGGGGCGATCCCACCCCGACACCCGGTGGCGATAAACCGACCCCAGGCCCAACTGACGACGATCCGTTTGGACCCGAGCAGCCACTCGATAAAGCCGAAATCGTCTTCGTCGGCACCCCCGATGCGGACCAAAAAATCTACGACGGCAAAATCATGACCTTTGTCGGCTCCTACCAAGGGAGTCTCAAGGAAGGCGAAACCGTCACATACCACTTCCAACCCGGCGACAAGAAAGTTGGTTATTATTTGCCTGACTTCACCGCCCGCATCTATGACAACGATGGCAACGATGTCTCGAAAAATTACTACGGCAAGGTTGGATGGCTCCGCAAACCCTATATCATCACTCCGCGCGAAATCAGCCTGACTACCGCCAGTGCCACTAAAGACCGCGATGGAGCGGAATTAACCGCCGAGAGTTACACCCTTGATGGGGAACTAGCGGAAGGCGATGTCCTTTCGCTTGACTATAATGGCAGCCAAACGAACCCGGGCACCAGCAGCAACTTTGCCAGTTGCACAATCGTCGATGCGGAGGGCTCGCCGATGACGGACAACTATGCCATTCGCTGGATTTATGGCTCTTTGAGCGTGAAATAAGGATCGAGAGCTATGTACGACGAATACGTCAAACGAATCGAAAGCCTCGTTCAGGTCCGCAACACCCTTTTTCGTTTTCGCTATTTGCTCCTCGCCATCGTGAGCAGCGTCCTCATTAGCGCCACCGCTTTGATCTCGACCAAGGGCTTAGTCCAAGATGTCGGCTTTCTTGAAACAAGTTATGTCTATGGCGATCCGCTTTATTACGCTTCGAAGGCCTTCCTCAGCACCGCCGAATTCGAATTCCGAAGTGCGGATAGCGAGGAATGGAGCGCGGTTGAGCCCTGCAAGGTTGGCTCCTACGTAATGCGAAGCAGGGCTAAAAATAGTTTCCATTCGCATTATTACGGGAAAGAGCAGGCTTTCAAAATCACTCCCCGCCCGCTTTCTCTTGCCCCTAAAGAAAAAGAAATGCTCTACGGCGAGAGTTGCCATCCCGCTTTCTCCGCTCCGCTTGTCCTAGGTGATACAATCGTTGATTCTTATCTTTTTAATTATGGAAACCAAGAAGAAGAAATTTGGAAGGTCAGCCCCAAAGCCGACTCGATCCGTTTCCAGAATGTCGCAGGAGAAGACGTGACAAATTGTTATCAAATTACCCTTAAAGAAAAAGACGTTCGAATCTTGCCACGCGACATCACGATTTCCACCCCATCCGATCAGAAAATCTACGATGGAATCCCCTTAGAAAACAAGAATTACTCTCTCGTTATGGGCAGTCTTCTTGACGGAGATGATCTCATCCTCACAAAGGCCGCGATCCAGCTCGAGGCAGGCAATTGCCTCAATAGCGAAGAATTCAAAGTGATTCGGAAAGATGGACTCGATATGAGCCGCCACTACAGGGTTGATCTTCAAGCTGGCACTTTGGCGGTGAGTCGCCGGCCCCTCGCTTTCACGAGCCCCGACAAATCTTTCGTCTACGATGGCAAAGAGAAACCTTTCACCCAGACGGAAATCGCCTTTGACTCCGCTTCGCTTCAGCCAGCGAATGGCGAAACGATCCTCTACACCCTCACGAGCGAATCCGCGATGCTCAAAGCCGGAAACTACAGCAATTCTTTCAACGTGAAAATCATGAGTGGGGAAAATGATGTCACACAAAACTACGACATTGCCTACCATTTCGGCACAACCTCAATCACCAAACGACCAATCAGCATCCGTTCAGCAAGTTCGGAACATCTTTATGATGAAGAGGATTATAACGATCCGCATTATAGCATCACCGCGGGTTCTTTGGCCCCGAAAGATACGATTGAAGGCTACGAATCCGCCAACGTCAAGGATGCCGGAACCTACAAAAACAACTTCCGTTTCAAAATCGCCGATCAAACGACTCACGAAGATTTCACTTCCTGTTACGACATCAGCCAAACCTCAGGAAGTCTTTTGATTAAAAAGATTGACCTCGCCGTCGAAATCATTCCCGCCAACGTCACTTATGATGGGCTGCCCCACCATAACGACTACCGCATCAGCTCGGGCGCTTTGACCGCCTACGATTCCTTTAAGATCCTCGCTGATCCGAGTTCAACCAATGCCGGTGTTTACGACAACGATCTCTTCGATCTCGACATCATAGGCAAAGATGGTTTAAGCAATCTCAGGAACTACAACCTCACCATCAGCGGACGGAGCAAGGCGCTAACCATCGCAAAGCGTCCCCTTTCGCTCCATTCTCTCAATCAAAGCGGCAAATACGATGGGACGAGCATTTCGTCGCATTACACGGAAAAAACGGTGTTTTATCAGCTCGATAGCGGCACCTTGGCCCCCAATGAATATCTAACCTATAAACAGAAGAACGATCCTGTTCAAGCCGGCGAAGAGGCGATTATCAGCCATGTGAGCATCTATCACCAGCTCGGTGAAAAAGCCAATGATGGCGATGACCTCTTGGTGACGAATAACTATGCCATCAGCCTCAGTGAAGGCAATTTCAGCATCGCGAAACGCTCTTTGATCATCACAACCCTGGACACCACCCATCCCTATAATCGCTCGACCGCCTTATCCGAAAGCAAATTCTATGCCCTCTCTGGTGATGGCCTCGCCGCGGGGGATACGCTCAAGAACCTGGCCATCTCCTGCTCAGGCACCGCGGTGGGCGAGTACACCTATGATATCGATGATGCCTCACTTTCTATCCAAAATGCCGCAGACGAAGAGGTAAAAACCTCTTATGACGTCACCTACGTCAACACAGGCAAGCTCACGATCACCGCGCGAGATTTTAGCGTCACGATGAAGGATTCCTCTCGGGTTTATGATGGCACCGCTTTCTCTTCGAGCGCCTCCGAGGCAAGCGGCCTCTTAGAAGGGGATTTCCTCTCCTTTGAAGGCTTAGCGAGCGTCACTCACGTGAACGAAGGCAAAGTCGAGAATAAACCCAGCAACATCAAAGTCCTGATGAATGACGGCACCGATGTTAGTAAAAACTACCATCTTAAAAGTCTCAGTGCGGGTAAAATCCATATCGATCCCCGCCCAATCATCCTCACCTCCGATAGCTTATTAAAAACCTTTGACGGCTATGCCTTTGGCAAAAGCAGCGTAACGATTGGGGGCGATAAACTCGCCGATGGCGATACCCTCAGTGTCACCAATTCGGCCTCCGAAAGCATCAAAAACGTCCGCGAAAGCGGCGCCAACACATTTAACTACACCATCACGAACGCCGCGGGGGAGGATGTGACGAGCGATTATGATGTCACAACGAATTTCGGTAGCCTCAACATTTTGCCTTGCCGCCTCGAGTTAAAAATCCTTGAACTTAGTAAAATCTACGATGGCCAGGCAATTTTGATTTCGGGCGGGCAAGCGAATGTGACCGCAACTTCCACCCCGGTTTATCTGGCAAGCGGAAATTTGCCCGATACCTATTCGCTCAAAGCCATCCTCTACGCCAACACCGAACTCTTATTGGCGAACACCTATAACAATCCATGGACCAAGTCCTATACCATTTCTTCCACGCGCGATGCGGTTGACATCGGGAACTTTTTAATCAGCTGGCTCGATAACGATGTAAAAATCTCCCAACGGCCTTTGTTAATCGAAAGCCTTGGGGGCCGGATGCCCTATAACGACAGTCCATTTCCCGATACGGTTTGGATTGCCTCGGGCAGTTTGGCTGATGGCGATTCGATCGCTTACGCGAACGTCGAACCGCTGAAAGAAAAAGGCGAAAAGCAGAACAATCCGATTGGCGTGCCGACCATCACAAATTCAGAAGGGAGGGATGTAACTTCAAGTTACATCATCACGTATACTTATGGACAAGTTACCATTTATTAGCCAACAAGCCCGCCGCTTCTTTTATCTTGTTTTATCTGGGGTTTGCCTTGCTTCCTGCACTTTTGCTTCGACGAGTTCGCATGCTTCAAGCTGGCAAAGGCCCGACGAAAGTTCTCCTATGAGTTCTTCGAAGCCAATCGTCTCTTCCTCAACTTCCTCCTCGACGCCGATTGCGTATTACAATGTTGAATTCCGCAACTACGATAGCACGCTTCTTTATCAAACCTCGGTAGCTTCGGGCAAAGCAGCCGCCTACAAGGGCGATACCCCAACCCGGCCCAACGATGAGCGATATCATTATCATTTCGCCGGATGGAATAAGAGCTTAGCCAACATCATCGAAGACACCGTCATCACGGCTGTTTTTACCCAAGAAGCCTCAATTTATGAAGTCCGCTTTCTCAACTACGATGAGACGCTGCTCGACTGCGAATATGTCCCTTATGGCGGAAGTGCCACCTTTCATGGCAATCCACCAACACGACCCTCGCTCGGTGGCATCGACTACAATTTTAATGGCTGGGATCGCGTCTTCAACCCTGTTTGGGACAATCTTGTCATCCACGCCGAATACAGCGAAGAAAGAAGCTATTTCAAAATCAAGTTTGTGAATTATGACAATAGTTACCTTTATGATTGCACCGTTCTTTATGGTGAGAGCGTCTCTTATTTTGGCCCCACGCCCACAAGAGCGATGAGCGGCCGTTATAAATACATTTTCCGCGAATGGAGCGAGGATCTTTCGTTCGTCAGCAGCAATATGGTAGTGACAGCCCTCTACGACGAAGAGATCCGCGATGCCTCGAGCGGTCTTGGCTATAGCTACGATGATGCGACCAAACAATACACAGTTTTGAACTATTATGGCAGCAGCAAAAATGTCTATATTCCCCGCACCTACAATGATGGTGCCCATGGCGAGCATTTGATCGGCACAATTGGCACTGCTGCCTTCCAAAACAAAAGCATTCAAAGCGTTTACCTTGAGGACAGCATCACCCATATCGCTGGTTCGGCTTTTGAAAATGACGGCGCTCTCCAAAGCGTCCGCCTGAGTGAAAACCTTTTTAAGATTGATGCGTCCGCCTTTGCTGACTGCCCGAACCTCAGCACCATCACCATTCCCGCCAGTATCACCTCAATCGATCCTTCCGCCTTTATGAATTCCGCTTTGAAGAACGTCAGCGTCGATCCAGCCAGTCAAGATTATTCCTTCGTTTATCCCCTTTTCTTAAGCGCCGATGGCAAAAAAGCCTTTTTCTCGATTGGAAATGAGAGCAGTTTGGTCATTCCCGATGGCGTCACGGACATTGGTGCTTATGCTTTCAGCAACAAATACTATAGCAGCGTCACGTTACCGAACACGCTCAAGAGCATCGAAAACTATAGCTTCAGCAACAATAATTTTGCGAGCTTGATTTTGCCTGATTCCTTGACGAACATCGGGACCGCCGCTTTCCAATCGTGCGGCAGCCTTGAAGCGATAAACCTGCCCGCTTCGCTCACAGGCCTCGGAGAAAGCGCCTTCCAAAATTGCAATCGCCTTAAACGGGTCGTCTTCAAAGACTGCGCCTTAAAAATCCCCAATCAGGCCTTTGCTTATTGCTCGCGACTTGAAGATGTGAGCCTCGGTAACCACCTCACGGAGATTGGCAATTCCGCTTTCGCTTGCGCGGCTTTGACCTCGATTGCAATCCCCGCCTCGCTCAGCGTCTTCAACCCGAACGCTTTTGAAAGCTGCTCCTCTTTAGCCTCCGTGACAATTGATGACGCCAACCCGAACTACGCTTCGGTCTCAGGCGTCGTCTATAGCAAAAACAAAGAGAATTTGGTTTATTTCCCCGCGAAAAAAAGCGGAACTTTCCTCGTTCCAGCCGGCTTGGTCTATCTTTCGACTTCTCTGTTTCAGAATGGCAATTCCATCAGCGCTTTTGAGGTCGAGGAAGGGAACAACTACTATTCAGCGGAAAATGGGGTCCTCTTAAATAAGGATAAAACGGCAATCGAGATCGCTCCGGGAATTCTAACGTCCTACACCTGCCCCGCCACGGTCCAAAAAATCAAAGATAGCGCTTTCTGTGGTTGCCACAACCTTGCCTCGATCAGTTTCGATGGCGCCCTCACGGAAATCGGCCAAAACGCTTTTTCGAACAATGCCTTCTTAACCAGCCTTTCCTTCCCCGACTCACTCCTTGAGATTGACTCGGGGGCCTTTCAAAATTGCCAAAGCCTCGAAAGCGTATCTTTCGGCGGTGGTTTGGCCTCTATTCAATACGCTGCTTTCGACAATTGCTCCAAATTAGGAAGCCTGAGCCTGCCTGCCTCGCTAATTTCTCTCGGCAATAGCGTTTTCTCCAATTGTTCAATCCTCAAAAGCACCGATCTTTCCCTGACGAAACTCACTTCTCTAGGTTATTCGGACTTCTCCGGTTGCACCGCCCTCACGGAAATTAAACTACCGACCACTCTCAATTCGATTTATGGCTTTTGCTTTCAAAGATGCAGTGCCCTCAAAAGCATCGATCTTCCCGCTTCGCTTGCGGGTCTCAACTATGATGTTTTCTACGGCTGTGCAAGTTTAAATAACGTTGTCATTCCTGACAAAGTATCGGGCCTTTCGAGTTCCCTATTCTTTGGTTGCAAATCGTTAACCACGATAACATTGCCTAGCACTTTAGCCACCATCGCCGACAACTGCTTCGCTTATTGCAGCGCACTTGAAAACCTTGTCATTCCCGACAACGTCAATCGGATCTCGGATAGCGCCTTTCTCCATTGTGATAAACTCGCCAGCATCATTTTGCCCTCCAGCCTTGCTTATCTTGGTAACAGCGCTTTCGCCAATTGTCC
>Ga0172378_10004227_pt1 | contig 13473 bp, 13 predicted proteins | sample GrowelOW332metaG_FD_119755 | JGI IMG/M metagenome (GOLD analysis project Ga0172378, IMG submission 119755) | Groundwater microbial communities from an aquifer near a municipal landfill in Southern Ontario, Canada - Pumphouse #3_1 metaG | ecosystem: Environmental > Aquatic > Deep subsurface >...
TACTGCTTCCATAGGTTCCGGTTCCGCATACCTGCAGTTAAAACTGCCGGAGGAAAACGGTGTCCGCACTATACCGATATCTATTATTCCCTTTTCCAGCATGTCTATAATTGCAAACGTATTTCCCTCATGCAGTTCGAACCTGATATCGGGATAATGTTTTGTGAATTCCAGCATATGCCCGTCAGGAATAATTCCGCCGGAAGACGATATTGCACCGATAGAGAGTACTCCTTTCATTCCTCTCCCGAAATTCTGTATTTCCCGTTCCGTGGCAGTTGTCATTGCAAGAATCTGTTCCGCCCGTCTGTACAAAAGCCTTCCGGCATCAGTGAGTTCTGCGCTGCGGGGCCCCCTTTTTACAAGTGTGACGCCAAGTTCCTTTTCCAGTGTGCTCAGTTCGTAGCTGAGCGGCGGCTGAGCCATGTGCAGTTTGTCTGCCGCTGCCGTTATCTGATGTTCTTCCGCTATAACCGTGAAATATTTTAACTGCTTAAGATTCATGCATGCTCCCTGCCATATAATTATTGTATATATTACACATAAAACAAGTATTTGTTATATATCAGCATGTTCAGTATACTGTTCCGGATACGGACAGGAGAATACCATGTTCAAACTATTGAAATATCTGAAGCACTATAAAAAAGAATCTGTCCTTTCGCCGCTTTTCAAACTGCTTGAAGCGGCGTTTGAACTGCTCGTCCCGCTCGTTATGGCATCAATCATCGACACGGGGATTGCTTCGGGAAATCGCAGGTATATTTACAGCCGCGCAGTGCTGCTCGTCCTTATGGGATTTGTAGGTTTGTGCAGTGCCATTACTGCGCAGTATTTTGCATCAAAGGCTGCCGCAGGATTCGGCACGGAACTGCGCAACGATTTCTTCCGCCATATACTGGGACTGTCCCGTACCGAGACTGACCGTATCGGAAAGGCTACGCTTATTACACGGATGACGAACGACTCCAGTCAGATTCAGAACGGCGTGAATATGTTTTTCCGCCTCGTTCTCCGTTCTCCGTTCATTGTGTTCGGCGCAATGGTTATGGCATACTTTATAGACGGACGGGAAGGTTTGCTTTTTACGGCCGTGATTGCAGTGCTGTTCGTGATCGTCTTTTTTATCATGAGAAAAACGGTCTCGCTGTATCGTCTTGTACAGAAAAAACTTGACGGCCTTCTCAGAAGCACGTCGGAAAATCTTGAGGGCGTTCGTGTTATCCGCGCATTCAGAAGAGAGAATTCCGAAAAAGAATCATACAAGAATGCGGCAGAATCGCTTTCTGAAGAACAGATCCTGGTCGGGAAAATTTCCGCACTTATGAATCCGCTCACGTATGCGGTTATAAACCTTGCACTTGTCGCCGTTCTGCAGACTGGGGCCGTTCATGTACATACCGGCCGCCTTACGCAGGGGCAGGTTGTTGCACTTGTCAATTATATTTCACAGATCCTTGTGGAACTGCTTAAACTTGCCAATCTGATAATTCTTCTGTCAAAGGCATCCGCGTGTGCGAAACGGATCAACGAACTGTTTGCCGTTACCAATTCCATGTCCGATGGAACCGTTGATGCAGCACAGGCTGTGCCGTCCGTTGAATTCAGAAATGTCGGATTTACCTATCCGGGATCCGCCTCCGAATCACTGAGCGGAATAAATTTTACTGCTGAACCAGGTGAGACAGTCGGAATTATCGGCGGAACGGGATCCGGCAAGACGACCCTTGCGGATCTTATCATGCGTTTTTACGATACGGGAAGGGGAGAGGTTCTTGTCGGCGGCAGGAACATCAGGGACTATACGCTGGAGTCGCTGCGGAAATGTGTCGGCATTGTTGAACAGCATACAGAGCTTTTTTCAGGAACGATCAGGGAAAACCTTATGTGGGGAGACAGTGAAGCGGATGATGCCGCTCTCGTGAAAGCCGCACGGACAGCACAGGCTTCTGAGGTGATAGCGTCAAAGAACGGCACCTTTGATTCGCCTGTCGAACAGCTGGGGCGTAATTTTTCCGGCGGACAGAAACAGCGTCTGTCGATTGCCCGTACACTCGTCCGCCGTCCCCGTATACTCATTCTCGACGATTCTTCGTCTGCCCTTGATTTTGCAACGGATGCTTCGCTCCGCAGGGCAATAAGAACTGACTGTGAAGGCGTGACCGTGTTTATTATTTCACAGCGTGTCACGACGATTAAGAACGCCGGGCGTATTATCGTGCTCGACGACGGGAAAATGGCAGGCTGCGGCTCTCACGCGGAATTGCTGCGGAATTGTCCGCTGTACAGGGAAATCTGTCTGTCGCAGTTGTCGGAAAAGGAGGCAGCAGGTATATGATGAAAACTATAAAAACAGGAGCGGTTCAAAAAAGGAAAACAATCGTACGGATCGCCTCACTTATGAAACCGTACACCATACTGCTTGTACTGAGTCTGCTGCTTGCGGTCGTTGTAGTCGTATCCACACTGTATATCCCCGTTCTTTCCGGGCGGGCAGTTGATGACATTGCCGGTAAAGGCAGAGTTGATTTTACCTCCCTCGGGAAAATACTGCTGAAAATGTGTGCGGTTATCGGGATTACGGCCGTTTCGCAGTGGTGTATGACGGTACTCACAAATCACGTTGCGTATAAAGTTGTTAAGGATATGCGCACAGCCGCATTCGGAAAAATTCAGCGGCTGCCGCTCAGCTATATCGATTCCCACAGCCGCGGCGACATTGTGAGCCGGATTATTACCGATGTCGATCAGTTTTCAGAAGGTCTGCTCATGGGATTTGCACAGTTGTTCACCGGGATACTTACTATTCTTGTCACGCTCATATTCATGTTCCGTCTTAATCCGTTCATCACGCTCGTCGTTATAGGAGTAACGCCTGTTTCAATGTTCGTGGCCGCATTCATTGCAAAAAAGACATACGTACATTTTAAAAACCAGTAGGAAAAACGCGGTGCAGTAACATCAATAGTACAGGAAATGGTCGAAGGCATGTCGTGTGTCAGAACGTTCAACATGATGGAGAAAGTGTGCCGTAAATTCGACAGAGCCGATGAAGAACTTCGGACCGCCAGTTTTAAAGCGGTGTTTTATTCTTCGGTTACGAATCCGGCGACCCGGTTTTGTAATGCGCTTGTGTTTGCCGGGGTGGGAATATTCGGAGCTCTGTCCGCTGTTGCCGGTTCTATTACGATCGGTGAACTTGCAGCCTTTCTTGGGTATGCATCGCAGTATACAAAGCCTTTCAACGAAATATCCGGCGTCGTTACCGAGCTGCAGAATTCAACCGCATGCGCACAGCGCCTGTTCGAGCTTATCGACGCGGATGAGATTCCACCAGACAGTTCCTGTGCCGCTGTTCTTACAGGAGTGAAGGGAAACGTATCGCTGAACGACGTTGCGTTTTCATACGTTCCCGCTGAACCGCTTATCGAAGGTCTGTCACTGAACGTTGCACCGGGACAGCGTATTGCAATTGTTGGTCCTACCGGATGCGGAAAAACGACACTTATTAATCTGCTGATGCGTTTTTATGATGTAAACGCAGGTTCCGTGTCCATCGACGGGCACGACATCCGCACGGTGACACGGAACAGTTTACGCTCTTCCTACGGCATGGTGCTTCAGGATACATGGCTCAAGTACGGAACAGTACGGGAGAATATTACAATGGGAAAACCTGATGCCACGGACGAAGAAACCGTGCATGCCGCACAGGAAGCATACGCAGACGGATTCATCAGACGTCTGCCGCACGGATACGATACGATTATAGGCGAATCAGGCGATACACTTTCTGCGGGGCAGAAGCAGCTGCTCTGCATCGCACGCGTAATGCTCGCTGTTCCTCCCATGCTTATCCTTGATGAAGCCACATCGTCCATAGATACGCGTACGGAACTGTATATTCAGAAGGCGTTCGACAAGCTTATGGAAGGACGGACAAGTTTTGTCGTTGCACACAGGCTTTCTACAATCAGAAATGCGGACAGAATCCTTGTCATGAAACACGGGCATATCGTGGAGACAGGAAAACATGAAGAGCTGCTTGCCGCCGGAGGGTTTTACGCAGAGCTGTACAACAGCCAGTTTGAGGCAGTGTAAAAATTAAGTGAGCACTGGATGCATTCAGCAGTGTGAGGCTTGTGAGCCAGTTGTTCCGTCTGCTATATAGTAGTGACGGAGCAGCCGCTGTATCTTATAAGAAGTTCAGTTTTGTCTGAAACAGAGAGTTTATCGCATATGTCGGATATATCCTTTTGTATGGTGCTGAGCGAACAGCCGAGTTCTGTTGCAATCACGGTATATTTTTCCCCCTGCAGAATGTATTTTAAGACATCTGTTTCCCTGTCTGAAAGATCATAACGTTTTACGTTGAGTATTTTTTCAGGTACGATGCCTTTATTAGTATATAATGGATAGAGAAGATATGCTGCCAGGAAACATATAATAAAAAACGCCGCCAGGTACCATAATGTATGGCAAATATATGAATTATCTCCTGAAATAAAAAGTAATATAAAAGGAACTGTGAAAAGTGCGAACAGGATATATTTTACTTTTGGTGAAAACAAAAAATTCTGCCTCCAGAAGAAAAGATACGACAGGGAAAAAGTAATAAAACCGATAAGCCCTCCCTTTGCCAGTATTACTTCACATCCCCAGAGCATGCAGAGAATCCCATACCCTGTAAAACGGTACTTTTCAACATAGTTAATTCCAAGAATAATAAATGTTATAACAAAAAGAATACATTCAAGAATGAAACAGAGAAAAGAAACTGATTTATCCTTTTGTAAATAGGGGATGTTTACTATAAAAACAAATATCCATGCGAGTAATACAATTGAATTAAGAAATATCCATTTTTGTCTGTTATATTTCATAATATAAACTTACCATATAAGAAACAACGAATCCATTACAGAGATTATTTTATCAAGCTCAGGGCACGGATATATCTGAATGGCAGATATAAGATATTCTTTAAGTTGTTCAAAATCCCAAGTACCTGTATTCAATGGATTGTATATGCCGTTTATACTATCTTCCATTTTGCTACGGTTATAGCCAGCAAGCATAATGAGCGCAAGAATTTGCATTCCGTGTGTTATAACAGCAGAATTTCCACCTTCAAGATTCATAAACGGGCGTAACCGCTCATAGACAGATACATCATCTTCCTGACAATGATCTCCAGGACCTGTTATACTTTGTTTTTCAGCAAGATAAAGACAGAGATTGCCGAATGCAGAACGCTCGGGCTTTTTACAGCTGGCTGCATATGGAATTGCAGCGATAAGCTTTGCTGTCTGACTTTGTTGCAGACGATTTGATTCCTGTTTGGTAAGCCGGAAGACGTCCGAAATCTTTTCGCATAAAAACGGCCAGTTTGCCTCTTTTTCCTCTATTTTTGAACTAATAATAATTGTACTCTGTGTTTTCATACTCTCTCCTGTAAAGCATATCATAATATTATTATACAAATTGATTTATGTAAATAGAATAAATAATATAAGATACAGTAATGCTACACATGTATAGTATATTATATATATATATCCATATTTTATATAAATATGTAAAGACAGAAATATTGTTTGTTTGAATTTAACATATAAAATTAAGTATAGAGTTTTACAGGAACTATTGGACTTCAATTGTAAATGACTATCACGCTTTTTGTGATAGCTAATATATTGGTAAAAATTTTTGTTTATATGCATACTAAATGTAACAATTATAACTTTTAATATTTTGGAATTTTGTATTTTTGGCTTTTTAGAGAAGTCAATATTAAAAAGTTTTGTATTCCTGTGTGATTAATTTGTTGGATATGTTTATTCTTGCAAAAAAAATATGGATAAATTATACAGCGTTTTACTTTTAACTGTGTATTCTTTTGTTCTTTTTACAGGTACATACAGCATTATTTTGACTTTTTGTTTTTATCTGGTAATAGAAATATTGAATTTTTTATCTTCAAATAAAAATGTCAGGAGCAGAGGATGAAAAAAATAGTTATATTCCTGTGTATAGGAATTTATGCAACTATGAATGCGGTAGCGGCACCGTATGTCTTTGATCAAAAAGTTATACAGGACATCTACCGTTTTAAGCAGGAATTATATCTTCTTCCTGAAAGTACAGACTATAAAAAATTTATAGATAATTTTTTAAGCAAAGAGGAATGCAAAGAACTGCCGCCGCAGGAATTGTATACGGTAAGGAATATAGCGGCAGTTGAACGCTTAAATTTCTTAGATAGCACTGAGAATCAAAAAGGAAATTATTATATATTGGACAGCAGGTACCATGAAAGCAGTGAATTTATGAAATCAGAAAAGAACCTGTCGGAATGGTTTTTGGTTTCCTTTGCAGATGTCGAATCCCGGCTTATAAATTATGCAGCCGGAGGTGAAATGTACCGGATATCTATGGAAGCAAAATCATTCTATGAAAAAGCTTTGCGGCAAAATAAAAAATTTTCTTACGGATACATCGGTTATGCATCCTGGCTTTTTTTTGCACCTGCAGTTGCCGGCGGTGGATATGATGCAGCATTAAAACAGTTTGGTAAAGCTATTAAAAATGCAGATACAGATTTTGATATCTATATAGCGTTGATATATCGTTCTCAGGTGTATTATAAAATGGGAAAAAGCGTTGAATGTAAAAAAGATTTAAAAACAGCCCATGATATATATGGTACTGAAAAATTAACAGACACAGTGAGAGTGAAAAATGAAAAAGGTAAGTCTCTTTTTGAGTGAAGTTTTCTTCTGCATTACGGCGGTTTTTGCAGTAACTTCCTCTGGCCGTGCATCTGAAATAATGAATGATTTTTACTCCGGGAAAGCAGTAAATATAGCTGAAGCTGCCGCTCTGGTAGAAACCAGTGCCTGCGGTACTGATTTAAATGAATATATAAAAAATTGTACTGTTTTATCAACACTTCTTGTAAGTGATACGGATAGGACCTATGTGCGCCTGCTTACAGACTTTGAAAAAGCAAGTAGAAATAAAATATATACATCAAAGAATACAGAGACAATAGCGTTGTATGCAGAATATCTTTATTCAAAGTTGTCCTGGGAAAAATCGAGTTTTACTATAATCGAACAGCTTCCCGTCTGGTATGCGAAGAATGTTTTATTAAATAATGATAAAAAATCTTTACTTGACATGGCAGTATGGTACATAAGCGCAGCAAACGACACAACTTTGTTGTGGAATTCGTTTATAAAAAAGCAGGAATACTTAATCGATGATCTGGATTTGTCCGATATTGACAGATTTAACTATTATCTGTCGTATTCGATTTTTTATATGAAAATGCCGGACACAAAAAAAGGTCTTTCATATCTGGCACGGGCAGAACAATTGTTTCCCGACAGTATACAGGCAGAAATTATAGAAGAAAATTATAAAAGAGGGAGATTCGGCTGGTAATGTTATCAATATGTAATTTAAATAAATTATATCATGTGCAGGAGCAGATTATAAAAGCAAATGCTGATATCAGTCTTACTGTTATGCCTGGAGAAATAGTCTGGATAAAAGGAAATTCCGGGGCGGGTAAAAGCACTTTTTTGAATGTTGTTTCAGGAATTGATTTTGCAGACTCAGGTTCAGTGAAATGGGACACTGATGAAATAACCGAAATGACGGGGAAGCAATGTGCTGATTTCAGATTAAAAAAATGCGGACTTGTTTTTCAGTTTTTTGAACTGATGAAAACTCAAAATGCTTTTGACAATGCCGCTCTTCCTATGAAGATAAAAGGCAGTACGAAGAAAGAAATATCGCAAAAGATGTGTGCGCTGTTTGAAGACTTTGAAGTGGGGCAGCTTATGAAAAAAAAACCGGCTGAACTTTCCGGTGGTGAAAAGCAGCGGATCGCAATTATACGCGCGCTTGCAAACGACCCTGTGTATCTTCTGGCTGATGAAATTACCGCATCGCTTGACCGGACATTATCAGAGAAAGTATATGACTACCTGCGGAACTATATAAAAAAACAGAACGGTATAGGATTATTTGTTTCTCACGATCCTGCAATTACAGAGTATGCAGATGCCTGTTACATCATGAATGACGGAAGGCTTGAAAAATGTATTTAATAAAAATGGCATGGAACAATCTTCGGTATAATACAAAACGGAGTATCGCGCTGATTCTGCTGATTGCAGTTGCGGCTGGTGCGATACTGCTGTATCAGGGATACGTAGAATATTCCCGTGCGGGTATGGCTGCAGGATATATTAATTCAAACGGTAGTATGCAGATCGCTTTGAACAGCTACTGGAATAAAGCAGCTGATTCTGAAACTGTTATAGACGCAGCCGATCTGCAGAAACTGTATAGAATCCTTGATAACCAAAAAATAATCAGTTTTTATGACAGTGTTCTTGAATATAACGGAATTATAGGGAATGAAAATAATTCCGCAATATTCTGGGCAAAAGGATATGACCATCCTGAGAAACATTTCGGCGTCTCTCAGGGCACACCAATTTTTTCGTCTGACGACGGAATAGTGATTGGAAGTGTTCTGGCCCAAAAACTGCATTTTGTAATGAATGACGAAGGAATACAGCTTTTATCGCTTATGAGTAATTCTCCTGAGACTGGTTTATGTCTTGGCTCTTTTCACGTTTCCGGAATAGTCGACACCGGAGTCCCACAAAATGATGAAGGCCTCCTGATAAGCACGAGACAAACTGCACTTTCTCTGCTTAATATGGAAGATGCTGCTTCGTATGTCCAGGTGTATCTGCACAGCAACGAAACACTTCATGAAGTAAAAAAAGAATTTGAGGCGGCATTTAAAAAAAATAAACTTCCATTTTCGATTAAGACATGGGAGGAATTAAATCCGACGTTCAAACAGGTAAACGATCTCAATGAAACACAGTTCTTCATTATAAGTCTTATTCTGGGACTGTTAATTTTTATTTCACTTATGCAGACACTTTCAACTGCATTTCTGGAACGCTTAGACGAATTCGGTACGATAGAAGCAATTGGAATGCCAAAAAGAACAATTATAGTAATGCTCCTTTGTGAAACCGTATTCCTTATATTATTTGGACTTGCCGCAGCAGGTATTGTGTCCTGCTGTGCTGATAAATTTGTTAATATCTTTAATATTAAAATGACGCCTCCCGGATACAGCATTTCTTATCCTTTGCAATTTTATTTTGTTCCGGTGAAAGTATTTCATTCAATTCTGTTTGTCATAGCTTCCTGTTTTTTTGCAGTACTTATTCCCATATGTGCAATCTGTAGAAATACCGTTGTAAGACTTATAAATCATATATAGCAGAAAGGAAAAAAATGAGGAAATATCTATTTTTTATTTTACTGACACTTGCTGCATTTACAGAAGCATCTGCTGAAAGTTTATATGATGAATTTCTCGGAATATATGACGCGTATGCTTCAGATGATAAAACTTTCTATGCTCTGCAGAAACTTAACGAATATGATTCCAACGGTAAACTCGTTTCCGAAACAGATGCAGACTGCCTTATATACGGCAATAACGAAATGACCCGTATAAATAAGAAAGGACAGGATTTGTATTTTTTAAGCACAGCGTCCGGATACTGGATTAAAAATGATAAATTGCAGCAACCGCTCAAGATATCCGGCAGTTACAAAGTTATGGAGATACAGATGCAGGATCTCTTGAGAATCGATTTTAGAAATGACTTTTGTATAGATAACGGTGATGCTGAAAGCGGAAATACAATTCTTTTAAAAAGAACAAACAGGAAAAACACCTATTCATATATACGTCTTAATAAAAAGAGCGGACAGTATAGGGCAGAAATGCTTGATGCAAAAAAACAAAAGCTGAAAACACTGATTTATGAAACAGGGGAGATAAATGGCATAACCTGTTTTAGCAGCGTAAGCATTACGGACGATGTTTTTTCAACAGGGGCATATTATAAGTATATAACAGTGTCAATGAAGAGTATAAAAGTTTCAAAGGTTTTGTTTAATCCGGTATTTATGGATGAACTTATTCGATTTTTCGAAAAAAAATCATGAAAAAAAGTATTTTTTACGGAATAATTTTTTTATTCGCTTCCATAAATGTTAATGCGCTTTCTTTTGGTTTTATGACAGAAGCTGACTTTATAAAATTAAAACCACAACCCTATACACCTGATTATACAGCAGATGTTTCAACGCACCTTTATTTTTCTCAGGATTTAAATATACGGAATTACCTGTTGACTGCTAAACTGGGAATTGTTATTACGAATAGTAAAATAAAATTTCAGTTTGTAGAATTTAAAAATACGATTTTATTTAATTTTGCGGGGATTACTTTTGGAAAGTATAATGTATATTGGGGAAAAAGCATCATAAAAAATGATTTCTTTTTAAATATACCGGTAACTGATGTTATAGATAAAAATCTATGGAATATAAAAGCAGACTTTGTGTTTGACAATCTTACAGTAACAGCTGGCTCCGTACTCGACACGGAATCAATAGATGATTTTGCGAAACCTGACTGGGCTTCCTGCTATACATTGTTTAATTTTTCCTGCCCTGCTTTTACCGCAGGATGGGAAGCGGACTGTTTGTTTGCTGCCGGCAAAGAGAACGAAATAAAAACAGCTGTTGAATTTTTATTCACAAAGATTAGTAATGTATCAGTTTATGCTGATGCATCACTAAAAGTTCCGCCAGGTACAACAATTTCTAATAATATTGATTGGTCTGGTGTAGTGGGAACGTCATGGTACTTTGACAACAAATATGTACCTGCGACTTTTATTGCCGAATTTTGTGGTTATAACAATGCCGCAGGTTTTGGCTTGCTTGTTATTCCGGAGATTGATACTAAATTCGGATATAGTCTGAAAATGGAATATATTCAGGATAATAAAATGATTGTAACAAATACGGTTACCATGAATGCAGGTACCTGTAAAATTTATTTTGAGTATCAAAGTGCAAATTTGTTAGAAAAGGATAAATATAATCAATTACTTTCGACGGGAGTGAAATATGAATTTTAAAAAGTTTATACTTAGTGTAATTTTTGCAGTAAATTTTTTTCCCCCCGTTTATGCAAAAGAAGGAACTGATGCAATAATCAGTCATAGGATTAAACAGAAATTTCAGTATTATGGTTTCCCCCTCGTTTATACACTTGGGTATGAATACAGAAACAATAATTTTGTATCTTATGCACCTTTTGCAGGTATGATTTTTGATGCACGGCAGGATAGCGATTTACAGGCAGTCACCGGAATGCAGTTTCGCTACAACCGATTCTATGTTAAGCCGCAGTTCTTTTATGAGATATGGAATCCGGCAGTAAAATCATTTTCCCTGGAAACCGAATATGGAGTTCAGATGACATTCGGTGCAGCTCTTGATAACGGAGGCATTGATTTTATATCACAATATGGTAAAAATCGGTGGGCTTGTTCAGATGAAACTGTACAGAATATTGGAACTTTTAAAGAAATTTTGCAATATGATTGTTTTATAGTTGATAATCTTATTTTCAAAGCAACCGGAACTGCTCAGTTTGCTCTTAATCTTATTCCGGAAAAATCATTCAGCTCATATAATATGCTGCTCAACATTCCGTTTACGTATAACTGGTATTATGGAGAAACATGTTTTTTGTATTCTTTGTTTTATACAGACTATATTAACCTGTATAATAATGAGGATAAAGATTACGATATTTATAAGAAATATTCTACTATTAACGGAAGGAGCCCTCTAAAAGCAGATACAGATATATTTTCTTTTTTAACAGCGGTAGAACTTGAACAAAGATTTTATATTTTTCGTTTTTTCGGTACAGTAAATAATTTTTATGTATCAGCATTTGCAAATCTTGCGGCAGGATTTAATAAAGAAAATTCCATAAAAATACTTTATCAGTACGGGATAGGTACCGGTTATAATTTATACGGCTGTGTTCCTTTTACATTTCAGATAGGTGTTGATAACAATGATTCACTTATATTTTATTTTGGCGTAGTTTCAAAGATTTCGCACCGGCCATAGAAGGAAGCTTTCTGTTAGCAGTGTCCTGTTACCTGTACCTGCTCCCAAATTTACAATATTTTTTAACGACAACTGATTAACATATTTCCCAGTAACGACGAAGGCGTCGGAGAACAATGTGGTTCTCCGACGCCTTTTTTATGGCTTGTGAGCCGGTGAAGATAACGTAGAAATGGAGGAAGTAGGATGGGATATCCTGAAGTTAATTTTCTGTATCTGAATGAAGCGGATATGATCAGGGCGGGCGTGACCGATATGAAGTCGTGCATCGATACGATTGAAGAGATGTTCAAGCTGATGAAAAAGGGAAATTATGTCATGGGCGGAGCGAATCACAATTCACACGGTGTTATGATGTCGTTTCCCGAACATCCGGCATTTCCCGAAATGCCGCACGACGGCCCCGACCGCCGCTTTATGGCGATGCCCGCATACCTGGGCGGAAAGTTCGACATGGCGGGAATGAAGTGGTACGGCTCAAACGTTGAGAACAAAAACAAGGGATTGCCGCGTTCCATCCTTATGCTTACGCTGAACGACAAGGACACAGGCGCGCCTCTTGCATACATGTCGGCAAATATTCTGAGCGCCATGCGTACCGGTGCCGTTCCCGGGGTCGGATTCCGTTATTTTGCAAAGAAAGATTCAAAAGTTGCCGGTATTATCGGACCGGGTGTTATGAACAAAACCGCATTCATGGCAATAATTACGGAACGTCCGGGAATAGATACAGTAAAAATAAAAGGACATACACCGGAGTCGAAGTCGACGACCGCTTTCGTGGAATGGCTCAAAACGGAATATCCGCAGGTAACGCACGTTGAAGTCGTGGAGAGTGAAGAGGCTGCCGTCCGGGACGCAGACATTGTGAGTATTGCAACATCGAGTCCGACAGGGAATCCATCGGAATATCCGTATGTGAAGGAAGAATGGATAAAGCCCGGTGCTGTTTTCAGCTGCCCTTCTTCGGCACTATTCGACGACGACTTTATTCTTCACCGCGCACGTACGATAACCGACAACATCAAGCTCTATGAGGCATGGGAATCGGAAATGCCGTTCCCCGCATACAACACGATTCCCATCCCGGCAGTGCATTGTATGGACCTCATCGCTGAAAAGAAAATGACAAATGATCAGGTTGACGATCTGGGAGACATACTGACCGGAAAAATTCCTGCACGCCGTAAGGAAGATGAAATAATTATTTATTCCGTCGGTGGTATGCCCGTGGAAGACGTTGCGTGGGGAACGACAGTGTACCGCAGAGCACTTGAACTCGGTGTCGGCACAAAACTAAATCTGTGGAATACTCCGGCTCTCGCATAATTATCAATTTTTTTTAATAGGAGAATAATTTATGGAAGCAAAATTATCAAAGGTCGAAATTGTCACAAGCCTTTCAAAATTCACGGAACTGAA
>Ga0172378_10004228_pt1 | contig 13472 bp, 12 predicted proteins | sample GrowelOW332metaG_FD_119755 | JGI IMG/M metagenome (GOLD analysis project Ga0172378, IMG submission 119755) | Groundwater microbial communities from an aquifer near a municipal landfill in Southern Ontario, Canada - Pumphouse #3_1 metaG | ecosystem: Environmental > Aquatic > Deep subsurface >...
AACTTAAGTGTGTTTTTTACTAAATTACATCATTATCATTGGTATGTAAGTGGTCCAAATTTCTATGCGCTTCACGCTAAATTTGAAGAACTTTACGATGAAATTAACGAATTGTATGATGAAGTTGCAGAAAGATTATTAATGATTGGTGGCGAACCTGTCTCTAATATGAAGCAATATTTAGAATTAGCTACAATAGAAGAAGGTAGCGGCAAAGAAAGTGCTCCAGTAATGGTTAAACACATTCTTGAAGACATTAAAGTCATTCGCTCTGGATTTTTAGAAACATTAGAAATTGCTCAAGATTTAGGTGATGAAGCAACTGCTGATTTACTAATTAGTACAATTGCATCATTTGATAAACACATTTGGATGTTATCAGCAACTATAGCTTAAATACATTTAAATAACTATTAATATTAAAAAGCCCTGTTCATTGAATAGGGCTTTTTACATATATACTTGCATAATCAAAAAAAGATACATGTATATATAAACACATGTATCTTTACTTATTTAAATAAAATGTTAATCTCTATATGCTTCGTATGAAGATTCTTCTCTTTCTTCTTTTGATAAAAATCTAGAGAATTCAGTATCAAATCTAAATGGTAACATAATGCCTGCGGCACCTTGTCTATTTTTAGCAATAATTAATTCTACATCACCAGTTTTCTTTTCGGCATCTCTTGTATAATAATCATTTCTATATAAAAACATAACAATATCGGCATCTTGCTCAATACTACCTGATTCACGTAAATCAGCTAAGACTGGTCTTTTATCTTCTCTTTTTTCAACTTCACGCGATAATTGAGATAATGCCATGACAGGAATTTTTAATTCTCTAGCCATTTCTTTTAAACTTCTAGAAATTTTAGCAACTTCTTCTTGGCGATTACCACTTCTTGTATCACCTTTAATTAATTGAAGATAATCAATGACAACAAAATCTAGTTTTCCTTCTTGTTTTAATTTACGGCATTTAGCTCTAATATCAGCAACCGTTACTGCAGCACTATCATCAAAAAATATTTGTAATAAAGAAAGTGTTTGAATGCCGCCTTCCATATGTTGCCATTCGGGTGCAGTTAAATGTCCACTTTTAATTTTATTATTTTCAACATTAGATTCTGCACTTAACATTCTTGCTGCAAGTTGTTCATTGCTCATTTCTAAACTAAATATAGCAACACCAGCTTTACCATCACTATTCTTTTTTGCAATATTAATCGCTAAATTCATTGCAAAAGCAGATTTTCCCATAGAAGGTCTAGCTGCTAAGATAATCAGTTCTTCATTTTGTAATCCGGAAGACATCTTATCAAACTCAGCAAAACCAGTACTTAAACCGGTAATACCACCTTTTTTATTTCTATTTCTTTCGGTTTTTTCTTTAACATCTTGAATGACTTGATCTATTTTAGAAAATGCACTTGTTTTTCTTTTTTGAGCCAATGCAAAAATTTCTTCTTCAGCTCTTGTAATATAATCAAAAGCCATTTCATCTTTTTTAAAACCATCATCTACAATATCAGAAGCAAGTTTAATCACTTGACGTTTAAGTGATCCATCTTTTACCAAATCAATATACGTCTCTAAATGATCCACTGATGGTACCATTTCAGTAAGTGAAAGTAAATACTTACGACCGCCAGCTTTTTCAAGATTTTGAGTTTGTTCAAGTCTCGCTGCAACGCTTGCATAATCTATATTTAAATTTTCTTGAAATAAATCTTTCATTGCTCTATAAATAAGAACATGTCCTTGTTCAAAAAAATCATTTTCATTTAATTGATCAATAACTGAAACAATTTCCTTTGAATCCAAAAAAATTGATCCGAGCACTGATTGTTCAGCCTCTTGATGATAAGGTAATACTCGTGCCATAATAAATACCTACTTTTCTATAACTTTAACTTCAAATTGTGCCTTTATATCTTTATATAATGTTACAAAAGCTGTATATATACCAATTGAGTTTATTTCACTTTGCAATTCTAACTTTTTCTTATCTATAAGTATACCATGTGCTTTTTCAAAAGCTTCAGCAATTTGTTTTGTTGTAATACTTCCAAATTGTTTACCATCTTTGCCAATTTGAATTTCTAAGACAACTTGTTTGCCTTCAATTTCTGATTTAAGTTTTTTCATAAGCTCAATATGATTTTGTTCGGCTTCTATTTGTTTTTGTTGTTCTAACGCTAAACTTGCTAAATTATCATCATTTGCAAGTATTGCTTTCTTTTGAGTTAATAAGAATTGACCATATCCATTTGCAACTTCAATGACTTCATCTTTTTTACCTTTACCTTTTACATCTGTTGTAAGTATTAATTTCATCTTTTCTCCTCCGCCGTATTCTAATTCTACATATTTTCTTAATGTATCATAGACATCTTTAATTGATGTATCTTTAATTTGTGCTGCTGCACTTCCAAAATGACCACCGCCACCAATCATTTCCATTAACAATTGAACATTAACTTCACCAAAACTTCTTGCGCTCACTGCTACTGTACTTTGATTTGTTCTAGCAATCGTAAATGCTGCATCAATACCATTAATTTCTAATGCTTCATCAGAAACTTGTGCCAATAATACACGATCTTCATAAATATCTGAGGTCACGATAAATGCGAATCTATTTAATACGATTTCTACTTTATCAATTAAATTATTTATTTCAATAATTCTTATCATGTCTCGTCTAAGCCATGTTTTTACCAATGTTGTATCTGCACCAAAATCTTTTAATTTAGCTGCAACTTCAAATGTTCTTGATGTCGTACGATGCACAAAATTACTCGTATCAACAAGTAAACCACCATACATAATTGATGCTTCTATTGATGTAATTACATTTTCTTCACTTAAACTATAAAAATCTAATAATTCTAACATGAGTTCAATTGAAGAACTTGCAGAAGGTTCAATAATAGAAAATACTGCATTAAATCTTTCTTCGCCAGCTCTATGATGATCAATAACAATAACATTTTCAGTTTTATCTAATAATTGAGGAACCATCACAATTTTTGGTGATTGTGTATCAATAACAATTAACAAACTTTGTGCTTTTATATCTTCTAATGCTTCTTTACTTGTGATTATATGATTAAAAACATCAGTTAATTTATCTTTAACTTGTTTATAAACTTTTTGAACCGTTGGGTCTAATTTATCAAAATCTATAACTAAATACGCTCTTTTGTTTGATGCTCTAGTCATATGATAACACGCAAGCATAGAACCAAAAGCATCCATATCAGCAAGCTGGTGCACCATAATAAATACATCAGAAGATTTATCAATAAAATCTTTAATCGTTTGTGCATTAATTCTTATACCAACTCTAGAGTTTTTAACTAAGGTATCATTTTTAGCTCCAAAGTATGCAATCTTTTGATCTTGAATATTGACAACAACTTGATCGCCACCGCGTTTTTCAGCAAGTTCAATAGCATTTTGTGCATAAACAGCAATTTCTTCATATGTAACATCCCAAGATGCTATCCCCATAGAAATAGATACTCTTACTTTTTGTTCTGATGAAATTTTTCTAACTTTATCTAATAAGTCAAATTTATTATCAATCATATTATTTAAATTTTTACGATTCGAAACTAATAAAATTTTTTCATCACCATAGGGTTTTAAATAACAATTATATTGGTTTGCCCAGTCATTAATTGCTGCTAAATAATCACCTTTGATTGTGGATTGTTCTGAAACATCTAAAACAACTAATGCTTCATCTAAATTATCTAAAAATATCAACCCAATTGCAGGAATTTGGTCCTTGTATTGCTTTAAAACCGATTCCCTGTGTGTTGCATTAAATAAATAGAAAAATCCATAGTCGGGACGATAAGTAACATCAAAAAATTGATGGTCTTTTTCGATAATAAAATCAAGTTTATTTTGCAATGCAAAATCATACATTTTTTCATGAACATCTTTTAAATTGCGTCCGTTAATTTTATTATTAAAAATTACTTGCATATGTGGATTTGACCATTTAATTTCCATATGTTCATCAACAGCAAACATACCAATTGGCAATTCATTAAATATTTCATCGCCAGCTTGCGAAATATGATATGAAAGTTTAGACCACATGGATAATCTATTTTGTAGTGTAGAAATCTTTTGATATAATTTTTGATTAAGTATTACTGAAATCTGAATAAATACAAAAACAATCGCAATCAAAAACGCGATTAAACCAAATATTTCAAGACTAGATTCAAGTACAAAATTTGGGATGTAGAGAAAAGCACCGATTGTAGCAAATATTGCTGCAATTAAATAAAATATCCATCTTTTCATATGTCCACCTACTTCTATCATATTATATCAATAATATGCTTTATTTTCAATTGATAATCGATTATGTTTATATAAAAGAAAAACTGCATAAAATGCAGTTTATAATTATTCTTTAACGAATGGTAATAAAGCCATATGACGAGCACGTTTGATTGCAATTGCTAATGGGCGTTGCCATTTAGCTGATGTCCCTGTTACACGTCTTGGTAAAATCTTACCGCGATCTGTAACAAATCTCTTTAATAGTTCAACATCTTTGAAATCTATATGATCTGCTTTATTTTGAGTAAAGTAGCATACTTTTTTACGTCTCTTAAAGCCACCACCACGTCGGTTATTATTATAATTATTCATAACTTGGTTTCCTCCTTAGAATGGTAAATCTTCTTCAGCTGCGAGTTGTTTACTTGTTTCATAAAACTCATCGCTATCGCTATTTGAAACTTTAGGTTGTTCTGTATAACTGCTATTATCACTTTTATTTTCTAAAAATTGAACAGAGTCACAAACAACTTCAGTAATGTATCTTGTGCCATTATCAGCTTCATATGTGCGTGTTTGAATTCTACCTTCAACACCTAACAATGCGCCTTTTCTAATGTATTGTGCAAGATTTTCTGCTTGCTTACGCCATACGATACATGATATAAAATCAGCTTGACGTTCACCTGATTGATCGGAAAATTGACGATTAACAGCCAGCGTAAAATTAACAAATGATATGTTAGACTGAGTCGATTTTAATTCAGGATCTTTTGTGATACGTCCTACTAGGATAACACGATTAATCATTTTATTCGCCTTCCTTTACAACAATGAATCGAATTACGTCTTCAGTAATTCTTACAATACGATTAAATTCAGCAATCGCTTCTGGTGAAGCATTTACGAGTAACCAAACATAATAACCTTTGTTAAAATGTTGAATTTCATATGCTAAATCTTTAAGTCCTAACTCTTTAAGTTCAAGAACTTCACTACTATAATTAGCAAATAACTCGCTAAAATTATTGACAATAGTTTTAATGTTCTCACTTTCAACAGTCGGACGGATGATATACATAATTTCATACTTTTTCATCTTTCCACCTCCTTTTGGTCTATGGCCTTATCTTCATGATAAGACAAGGATAAATCTTTACGCCCAGTCATTATATCATATATAATGGCTTTTTACAACAAATTATCTTAACTTTTAGTCACTGTAAATAATAGTTTTTTATATACTTCTTCGACAGCTTTTTTTTGAGCTTCTATTCTGGTTTCATTCGTAAAATTCATTTCAAATGTTTCACAAAAATCTTTTGTACATATCGCAAAAAATGCTTGCCGTTCAGTTTTATTTTCTTGAAGCGTAGGTCCGGCATCGCCGGTAATTCCTACTGCAAAAGAAACATTGAATAAATTTAAAACTGCTTGACTCATTTTTAGAGCAATCTCTTTTGAAACCACTCCAAATGTTTCAATATCTTTTTCATCTATGTATAAAACTCGATTTTTAATCTCATTTGTATATGCAATAATTGAACCTTTAAATACTTTAGATGCTCCTGCTATTTTAGTGATACTTGCGGAAAGCAACCCACCTGTCATACTTTCTGCAAATGCGACTGTTAAGCCTTTTTCTTCAAGTTTATTAATTAAATTTTTTATCATGATAGTATAATGTCAATCTGTAAAGTAATAATGTTTTTTTGTTCATCATATCTAACAATATCAAGTGAAATTATATCGCCATAACTTTTTCCATCTAGAGCGGCTATAAGATCATCTATTGTATGAACTACAACACCATTAGCACCGACAATTAAGTCATATAATTGAACTGTCAAATAAGCATTTCTTGTATAATCAAAACCAGATACAACCACACCATCTAAATATATTTCGGGATAATATTCTGATTCGGCACTATAATTAGCAACTGTTACACCTAACTTTGGAGACCGTGAAATCTCAACCCATCCATCATCATTAAAATCACTAATTGCAGTTGCTACAACATTAATATTTAAACTATAATTAATGCCTTCAGCTGGAAGCCCTTCTCCATCAACATAAACAGTAACAACCTTTGCTACATTAATGCCAATAACATCACCATTTAAATTGAATAATGGCCCACCACTATTGCCAGGATTTATTTCTGCTTCATGGACAATTCCTAATTGATAAACACCATGATATGTATAATTAATTTGACTTACAATACCTTGAGTAACATAATTATGAAGATATGTAGAATATGGTGTGCCCATCGCATATACATCTTGACCAACAACAATATCAACAGCTTCACCAGTTGTTATTGGTGGAATATCATAGACGGGTAACTCAAGATCAGTAACTACTCTAATAATTGCAACATCATAAGTTGAATTTGCTTGATAGTCCGTTGCAATCATTTCATCAGTTTCAGAAAACTTAATTCTTAATTCTGTATTTTCGTCAACAACATGATTATTTGTTAATATAGAATAACGATATAGACCAGATTCCAATGTTTCTTTTTGATATATAATTCCTGAGCCTAATCCAGATGCTCCAATAACCGAAACAACAGATGGATAAGCATTCGCTATCATTTCTTGTGCAATGTCATTATAATCAAGATCAGCACTCATCGATACCATGGTTTCTGTTTGTGCAACAGTTACAAAGTTTTCATCAAATCCAACAATAATTGGTGCTAATAAATTCATATTTAATGCATAATTTATACCTTCAATTGGAATACCATCTTCAGATGAATCAGTAACATATAACTTTGTTAATTCAAGACCCAACAATTGACCATCTAAATTAAATATTGGTGCACCTTCCATTCCAGGATTTGTTTCAGCACTATGCACAAATAAAAGCCCATCATCAACATTTAAATCAAATGATATTAGACCTAAAATACCTTGAGATACATAATTAAATAATGTGTATTGATACGGTGTACCAATCGCATAAAGATCTTCACCTTGAACAAGACTAACATCTGCGGTTAATGATAATTGCTCAATAGTATAAACTTCCAATTCATCAGTTGTTTCAATATATACAACAGCAATTTCATAATCTTGGTCACTTTTAACTTCCGTTGCAGGATATGTTGTGCCATCTGGCATTAAAATAGATAAATCTATAAGATTTTGTTCTTCAATTACAGAATATACAGTTAATACTGCATAGGTCATTAAACCTGTTTCAGCATTAGATTCCGTCATATTAAAAATAATACCTGATCCCCAGCTATCACTATTTTCAACAACAACTACTGAATCTTTAACATCTGCAATCATATCAATTCTAGTGTTTTCATAAGTGCTTGGTGATTCATAGTCAGTATCTGCAATAATAGCTAAATTGCAAGAAACTAATATCAATGATACTGATAATACAATTATAGATAAAAATATACGTTTTATTTTCATGTTTTCATTCTCCTAATTTAAATAAGTTTATGGCATTAGAAGTTGTTTCTTGGATGACTTCTTTAATGTCACATGATTTAATTTCCGATAAAGCAAGTGCAATATACCTCAAATTTTTAGGTTCATTTCGTTTGCCTCTTAAAGGATGGGGTGATAAATAAGGACTGTCAGTTTCAATCAAAATTCGATCTAACGGGATTTCTTTTGCAATTTCTTTAATATCTTTTGCGTTTTTAAATGTCACAGGACCATCAATACCTACATAAAATCCTAAGCCAATTGCTTTAAATGCATCTTCTAGATTTGATGAAAAACAATGAAATACACCTCGTGCCTTATTCTTATATGGAATAACACAATCATAGGCCTCTTTAAATGAATTTCTAGTATGAATAATTAAAGGTAATTTATGCAAAATCGATAGTTCGATTTGTTTAATAAATACTTCTTTTTGTTTTTCGAGATTATCTTGTTGCCAATATAAATCAATCCCACATTCGCCAATAGCAACCACTTTAGGATGACTAATGAGTTTAATAAGATCGTCAAAGTTTTCTTCTTCACATACAGAAGGATGAATACCTACAGCTGCATAAACTTCTTCATATTGTTCAGCAATCGCAATTGCTTTTAAATTACTTTTTTGATCAATACCAATTACAATCATTTTTTTTACACCAGAGGCTATTGCATCTTTGATGACTTGATCACTATCTTTTTCAAATTCTTCTATATTTACATGGCAATGTGTATCAATCATTTTCATCTACCTCTATGTTATTTTAACATAGAATTAAAACTTAAAATATAATGACACTTAATTTTACACAAAACAAAAAAGCATAGCGATTGCTATGCTTTAAATTTGTTGTTTAAATATTTATATTATTCAACAATTTTAACAACTGAACCAGCGCCAACTGTACGTCCACCTTCGCGGATAGAGAATTTAGTACCTTCTTCTAACGCAATTGGGTGAATTAATTCAACTGTCATAACTGTATTATCACCAGGCATAACCATTTCAGTACCTTCTTCAAGTGTAACAACACCTGTAATATCAGTTGTAGTGAAATAGAATTGAGGACGATAATTTGAGAAGAATGCTGTATGACGTCCGCCTTCTTCTTTTGTTAATACGTATACTTGAGCTTTAAACACTTTATGAGGTGTAATTGTTTTTGGTTTTGCTAATACTTGACCACGTTCAACTTGTTCGCGGTTAATACCACGAAGTAATGCACCAATATTGTCTCCAGCTTCTGCATAATCTAATAATTTTCTGAACATTTCAACACCAGTAACAACTGTTTGTTTAGTGTCAGTAATACCAACGATTTCAACAGTATCGCCAACTCTTAATTGTCCACGTTCAACACGTCCAGTAGCAACTGTACCACGACCTGTAATTGTGAAAACATCTTCAACTGGCATCATGAATGGTTTATCAGTATCACGTTTTGGAGTGTCGATATAAGTATCTACAGCTTCCATTAAATCATTGATTGCTTTAACCCATTTTTCTTCACCGTTTAAAGCACCTAGTGCTGAACCACGGATAATTGGAATTTCATCTCCTGGAAAATCGTATTCTGTTAATAGTTCACGAACTTCCATTTCTACTAAGTCTAATAATTCATCATCATCAACCATATCGCATTTATTTAAGAACACTACCATCTTAGGTACGCCTACTTGACCAGCTAATAAGATATGTTCTCTTGTTTGTGGCATAGGACCATCTGCGGCTGATACAACTAGGATAGCACCATCCATTTGAGCAGCACCTGTAATCATGTTTTTAACATAGTCAGCATGACCTGGGCAGTCAACGTGTGCATAGTGACGAGTTTCTGTTGAATATTCAACGTGAGCAGTATTAATTGTAATACCACGTTCTCTTTCTTCTGGTGCGCTATCAATTGAAGCGAAATCTGCTATTTCTGCAAGACCTCTACCTGCTAATACAGTAGTAATTGCAGCAGTTAATGTTGTTTTACCATGGTCAACGTGGCCGATTGTACCAATGTTAACATGTGGTTTAGTTCTTTCAAATTTTTGTTTAGCCATTGTAATATTTCCTCCTAATTTATTTAGAAATTAATTTTTTTATTATTGTCATATTTATTCTATATGAATTTACCTATTTTTGCAAGTAAGTGAATTAATTCACTCCACGTTTTTTAATAATTTCTTCCATGATAGATTTAGGTGTTTTATCGTAATGGGAGAATTGCATAACAAAGGTTGCACGCCCTTGTGTGTTTGAACGTAATGAAGTTGCATATCCGAACATTTCAGAAAGTGGTACAAATGCTCTAATTGATATTGCATTCCCACGGTTTTCTTGACTTTCTAAACGTCCACGACGCGATGTAATATCACCAATAACGTTACCAACATAATCATTTGGAACAACTGCTTCAACATCCATGATTGGTTCTAAAAGTACTGGTGCACATTTGTTTTTAGTATCTTTTAATGCCATAGATGCAGCAATCTTATAAGCCATTTCTGATGAATCGACATCATGATAAGAACCAAATGTTAAAGTTGCTTTAAGATCAATTACAGGATAACCTGCAATAATACCATTAGGTAATGCTTCTTCTAATCCTTTTAAAACTGCTGGAATATATTCTCTTGGAATTACACCACCAACAACTTTATCAACAAATTGGAAACCTTTACCTGGGTTTGGTTCAAAAGTAATAACAACGTGTCCATATTGTCCACGACCACCAGATTGACGAATAAATTTCGCTTCAATTTCTGCAGGTTGACTAATAGTTTCTCTATATGAAACTTGAGGTTCAGCAACATTTGCTTCAACTTTAAACTCACGTCTCATACGGTCAACAATAATGTCAAGGTGTAATTCACCCATACCAGCAATAATTGTTTGTCCGGTTTCATGATCTGTAAATGTTCTAAATGTAGGATCTTCTTCAGCAAGTTTCACTAAAGCTGCATTCATTTTATCTTGATCTTGTTTAGTTTTTGGTTCAATTGCAACGTTAATTACTGGTTCAGGGAATACCATTGATTCTAAAACAATATTATCGCCAACCATTGCTAACGTATCACCTGTCGTTGTGTTTTTTAAACCAACAACAGCCGCAATATCACCTGCATAAACATCTGAAATTTCAGCACGAGTATTTGCATGCATTTGAAGAATACGTCCAAAACGTTCTTTTGTATCTTTATTTGTATTTTGTACATATGATCCGGCAGATAATTGTCCTGAATATACACGGAAAAATGTTAATCTACCAACAAATGGATCTGTCATAACCTTAAAAGCTAATGCAGTAAATGGTTCATCATCACTTGGATGACGTACGACTTCATTGCCTTCATCATCTAAACCAGTGACAGATAATACGTCAGTTGGCGCAGGTAAATAATCAATGACTGCATCTAATAATAATTTAACACCTTTATTTTTAAAAGCTGTACCACAAATTACTGGGAAGAATTTAACATCTAGTGTTGCTCTACGAATAACACGTTTAATATCTTCAACAGGAATTTCTTCACCTTCTAAGTAAGCCATCATTAAATCTTCGTCAAAATCAGCAATCGCTTCAATAAGTTCTTGTCTTTTAGTTTCAACTTTATCAACTAAGTTACTTGGAATTTGAATTTCAGTATATATTTCATCATCATTACCATCATAATGATAAGCTTTTCTTGTAATAAGGTCAATTGTGCCATCATAATTTGCTTCTGCACCAATTGGCCATTGGATTGCAACGGCATTAGCACCTAAACGATGATGAATTGATACAATTGCTTTTTCAAAATCGGCACCGACTTTATCCATTTTATTAATGAATACAATTCTTGGAACTTTATATTCAGTTGCTTGACGCCAAACTGTTTCAGTTTGAGGTTCAACACCTGCTTGAGCATCTAAGACGGTTACAGCACCATCCAGTACACGCAGTGAGCGTGATACTTCAACAGTGAAATCAACATGGCCTGGAGTGTCAATAATATTTATTTTATAATCCTTCCAGAAAGCTGTTGTCGCAGCTGAAGTAATCGTAATACCACGTTCCTGTTCTTGAACCATCCAGTCCATAGTTGCTGCACCATCGTGAACTTCTCCGATTTTATGTATTTTACCAGCATGGTAAAGTATTCTTTCTGTTGTTGTCGTTTTACCAGCATCAATGTGAGCCATGATCCCGATATTACGAACTTTTTCTAATGGGAATACACGAGGCATAATTTATTTCTCCTTCTATTACCAACGATAGTGTGCGAATGCTTTATTTGCTTCAGCCATTCTATGCACATCTTCACGTTTCTTAACTGCAGCACCTGTTCCATTTGCTGCATCCATAATTTCTTTTGCTAATCTTTCTTCCATAGTCTTTTCATTTCTAAGTCTTGCATAGTTGATTAGCCATCTTAAGCCTAATGTTTGTTTACGAGAAGCTCTAACTTCAACGGGTACTTGATAGTTTTGTCCACCAATACGTCTAGAACGAACTTCAAGGACAGGCATAATATTATTTAAAGCTTCATTAAATACTTCAATTGGTTCGCGTCCAGTAACTTCTTTAACGCTATTGAAGGCACCATACAATATACTTTGTGCAGTTCCTTTTTTACCATCTACCATAATTGTATTTACAATTCTAGTTACTAATTTAGATTGGTAAATTGGATCAGGTAAAACGTCGCGTTTTACTATATGTCCTTTACGTGGCATAAGTTCACCTTTCCTTTCAATAAGATTTTATCTTTTAGTTTAGTTTTTTATTTTTTTGCTTTTGGGCGTTTTGCGCCATATTTAGAACGAGCTTGTAAACGGTTAGCGACACCTGAGGCATCTAATGTACCGCGTACAATATGATAACGTACCCCTGGAAGGTCTTTAACACGTCCACCACGGATAAGCACAACGCTATGTTCTTGAAGTGAATGTCCAATACCTGGGATGTATGCAGTTACTTCGGTTTGATTACTTAAACGTACTCTGGCATACTTACGTAATGCTGAGTTTGGTTTCTTTGGTGTCATTGTTGTAACACGAGTACATACACCGCGTTTTTGAGGTGATGCATAAACACTTTCGCTTTTGTGTAAACTGTTGTAACCATATCCAAGTGCAGGTGATTTTGATTTATATTTTTTATCAGTTCTTCCTTGTTTGACAAGTTGTTGCATTGTAGGCATATGATTGTTCTCCTTTCTATAGACACATATCCATGCGTTTCTTTTTTTGGTCTAAAAATATTTTTGGCTTCATAGAGCCAAAATAATCATTCGTATTGTGTGTATATCACACAGCGTTTTAATTATATAATAAAGGTTGTTTATTGTCAATGATTTTAATACTTTTTATACGCCTTTTATATAAAAAAACACTTCTAACGAAAGCATCCATTAGAAGTGTACTTTTTAACTCTATTTATTTAATTCTTTAGTAAGTGATTCTATTTCATCAATAGTATCACTAATAAATTGAATTGCATCTTCTAATGGTTTAGGAGTTGACAAATCAACACCAACCATTTGTGCAAGTTCTAATGGTGATTTAGTTCCTCCAGCTTTTAATACTTCTATCCAATCATTAGGATCAAGTTCACCTTTAAAAATTTTATCAGATACGACAGTACCTACAGTTAAACCTGCAGAATATGTATAAGGATACAATCCCATAAAATAATGAGGTTGTCTCATCCATGTAAGACCTGCATA
>Ga0172378_10004229_pt1 | contig 13471 bp, 7 predicted proteins | sample GrowelOW332metaG_FD_119755 | JGI IMG/M metagenome (GOLD analysis project Ga0172378, IMG submission 119755) | Groundwater microbial communities from an aquifer near a municipal landfill in Southern Ontario, Canada - Pumphouse #3_1 metaG | ecosystem: Environmental > Aquatic > Deep subsurface >...
AGAACAAAGAAGATCAGAGACAGTGTCAAGGCCGCCATGAAGAAGGTCTCGAACAACGTATCTGGAAAGGAGATCTTCAGGAGTGACAGGAACAGAAGCGTTTTCGTTACGCGTAAAGCGCTGGATGACTTCAGAAAGGACGTGTGGCAGAATTTTTCAGAGGCCGAGAGGTTCTACAGCACGGAATATCCCGCAAGACCGTTGATAAAATGCGAGAAGTGTGATTTTATGGATCTTTGTACGGCCATACCGATCGAGGGAGGTGAGGAAGATGTCGACATTGAATGATGAGCAAAAGAGGATCGCAGAACACCTGAACGGTTTCCTGGTCGTTGATGCCGGCCCTGGGACAGGTAAGACACACACCCTCATCCAACGTTACGTGAATCTCCTGGAAGAGAGGATCGAGCCTCAGGACATACTTATGCTCACATTCACTAAGAATGCGGCACAGGAAATGAAGGAGAGAATATCCGAAAGACTGTTCTCATCCGTTTTTGCCGAAAAATCGAACGATGTGCGGACATCGACATTCGATGCCTTCTGTCTGAGGATAGTTCTTGATTCACCGGATGTCATCGCAGAATTTCTGGGAATCGAAGATTCCCTCTCCAGAAGTGCCCGTCTGGTTGACAATCATACGCTCAACATGGAACACTTCAAAAGCTTCTATGCACAGTTCGTCATGGACCACGGCGGAAGGTACGCGAGGATGGGCACCAACATAGCGGCTCTTGCGAGCGGTTCTGTCGATGATGTATATGGAATCGTCTCCAAACTCATGTCCCGCGGTGTGATTCCCCTGAAGGATGACGAATGGTTCGACAACGGAGAGAAAATCGTCAGAGGTAAAACGGAAGTCCTATTGAGGAATCTCATGAAACTCGAAAAGGACGGAGCGGTCCTCAAGAAGATGAGATCGCTTTACGCTTCTGCTGACGATTATAACCTTCCTATGGATTTCGACCCCGATGCCGTGACGGAAATTTCGAATGATTTCCTGTCTGATATCGCAAAGGAGGATCGCAGGTATCTCCTATACTTCATCCATGACGTCTACTACGAGTATATAGTGAAGTCCGTGGAAGACAACAGGCTCACTTTCGGATTGGTATCTCTGTTCGCATTCATCATACTGTACAGCGATCCCAGAGCACGTTCACGACATTCCGTGGATTATATGATGGTCGATGAATTCCAGGACACGAACGAGTTGCAGCTGATGATATGTCTGCTCCTTCTCAAAGAACCGAATCTGTGCGTTGTCGGCGATTGGAAACAGGGAATCTACGGATTCAGATTCGTTTCCAAGGAGAATATAACCGATTTCGATGATCGCGTGGACACTTTCATCTCCAGACTGAACAGGGGAAGAACGGGAATGGTGCCCTTCGAGATCTCGAAGGTCACGCACGTGAATCTTGTGCAAAATTACAGAAGCTCGACCCTGATCCTGGAAAAAGCATTCGGTGCGTTGGAAATAAAGGGCAACAAGGACGAGAATGTTCCTGCGATAGAGGACGACCCCAACATCGTAATGTTGGAATCAGCCGCTGACGAGAGGATCGGAAGCAACACCGCGTTCGAGATGATACGCGGAAAAGACCGTGATTCCGAGATCGACAGGATAGTGATGAAGATCCTCGAATACAAAAAAAGCGGACGCTACAGGATAGTGGACGACGATGGAAGTCCAAGAGATGTCGGATACGGCGACATCGCTGTATTATGCCGCAACGGCAACATGTGCAGGGATATACTGAAGGCGGCAACCGCCAAAAATATACCCGCCTTCTTCCAAGGCGATCTCGATGTCATGTCCACGAGGGAGGGGAAACTGGCCCTTGCCTGGCTGAGGTTCGTGAACAACGTATCGGATCGCAGAGGGCCGATCGCGATACTTGCCGACATGCACGTCCCCCTGTCGCAGATGCAGAGCATGTTCCCGCACTACGGAAAGGACGTTCCAGACGAATCCGGATCGCAGAGGTCGTGTCGGATTCCGAGGTTCCTTCTTGACCAAAGGGCAAGACTTCTCAGGAAAAGAAGAAGACCCAATGACCTTTTGACGTCCATATTCGCATTCTACAATCTGGATAACGACATCACACAATCGATAATCAACATCCTTTCATCAGCGTATAGCGGTTCGCTCCTCACCATATCCGATCTGATAAGATTGATGGAGGAGGACATAAAGAACTCCACCAGGTACAATATCGATCCTGCACTGGACAGAGAGGCCGTCACCATCCAGACGATGCACAAGTCGAAAGGATTGGAATATCCGATAGTGATCGTCGCGGGTATCAATGACCGTGTGATGCCCAGCACGAGATCGGAAGAATCGATATTCAGGTTCGACAGCATCAATGGGATACGCTGTACGAAGGAGTTCTTCAGTAAAGAGACGGACGGTGTAGTCCACGAACGAATACTGGACTCGTGGAGATACGAGATCATAAAGATGACCACGTCGAAGGATTATTCCGAGGAAAGAAGACTGCTCTTTGTGGCCCTTTCCCGAGCCAAACAGTATCTGACCATCAGTTGTTACAATCCGTCGAATTTCATGAAATACTACGGCGTTCCGGATTTTGACGAGATCGGGAAATACACCGAGACAGACTCGCCTGATGACAGACCACTGACCGTGATGCCGGATGTGAGCGGCTATGCCGCGAGACGTAGGAATCTCTCGGTCCATGAATTGATGGCCACCGTCCAGGAGCTGCATGTGGAAGGCGATGAGGATTGCGGAAAAGGTGCCGAATACGGAACACTCGTCCACGAGGCCGCATATCTGATGTATCGCGGCCAGAAATACGATACCTCGCTGCCGGAGATGACCAATGTCCGCTCGATACTGGATTCGCTCAAGGGATCGAAGATGGATGCCGAGATAAAATGCGTCCTTCCGGTTGGAGATGTGTCCTTACGGGGCATCATAGACCTCATTGCCGAATTCGAGGATCGGATCGAGATACATGACTACAAGACCGACGAGACCGACCGCAATCTTCCTCTCTATGTCCTCCAACTGAGCATCTACGCCCATTCCGCTTCCATCTCAGGGAAAAAGGTCCGATGTTTCGTGGATTATGTGTCACAGGGAAAAACAGTCGATTTCGATCCTCTGCCGATCGAGGAAATAAGGGAAAAGGTTTCAAGCTATAATGTTTTAAGAGGACGTGTGTATACCGACGCATGATGCCCACGGGGTTGACCGAAGCGGAAGTCAGGGAAAGGGTCGCCAACGGACAGGTCAATTCCGTGAAGCAGATGGTCAGTAGGACGTACACCGACATCATAGTCAAGAACGCGTGCACGTCCTTCAATCTCCTTCTCTTCATCCTGGGTGCCGTCCTGGTCCTTCTGGACGAGCCTGTCAACGCTCTCGCTGCGACGGGTGTGATCTTCCTGAATATCCTCATAGCGACACTGCAGGAGATCAGGGCCAAGAGAAGATTGGACAAGATCGCCTTGCTTCTGAGACCCAAGGTAACGGTCATAAGGGAAGGGAAGGAATCGGAAATAGATCAGGCGGAGATCGTGAAGGACGACCTTATCCATCTTAGACCAGGCGATCAGGCCCTTGTCGACGGGCGGATCATCGATCTGAAATATCTGGAGATGGACGAATCACTGCTTACCGGCGAATCGAAGACCGTAAGGAAACATATGGACGACCTGATCTACTCTGGGTCCTTCTGTGTGACAGGGGAGGGATTCTTCAGGGTGACGGCATTCGGGAACGAGACCTTCGCATCCAAAATGCTCGCCAGTGCGAAAAAATACACGGTGAAGGCCACCCCTCTGCAAATGGAGACGTCCGCTATAACGAAGCTCCTGATGTCCGTTGCATTCGCGTATCTGCTGCTGATGATCATAGTCAATATCATCCAGTACCACGATTTCAGCGAGGGTTTCAAGGCGACCGTCACAATGGCCGTCATAATACTCGACATCGTTCCCATCGCGCTGTTCCTTCTGATCATCATCACATACATGATCGCCGCGATACGCATGGCCGATGCGGGTGTACTTCTGCAAAGATCCAATTCCGTGGAATCCATCAGTCATGTTGACACCATCTGCATGGATAAGACCGGTACGATAACGACGAACAAACTCGTCTTTCACGACATGCGGTCCCTAGTGGATGAGGAGGAAGCTGAGACGGTGATCAGAAGATTCGTAGGTTCCACGGGAAGCAAAAATCATACGGTCGAAGCGCTGGAGAAAAGATTCGGAAGCGAAGAATGCAAGGTCATAGAGGAGATACGATTCTCGTCGGAACGTAAATTCAGCGGTGTCAAGATCGAGACCGAGGATGGCATAGAGACATTTTTCATGGGAGCGTTCTCCTCCCTGAAGGATCATCTGAATGATGATGAAGTGGAAGGCATCGTAAACTCGTTTTCCAAAAAAGGACTGAGGACTGTTGTGATAGCCAAGGGGCCTGATGTCGAATTGTATGACAACGACGAGATCACCATCCCCGATCTCGATGTCGTCTCAGTGGTCGCGATATCGGATGAAATACGCAAGGATTGCAGAGAGACGATAGATGTGTTCCTTCGGAACGGGATGGATCTGAAGGTGATATCCGGGGACGATCCTGTCGCCGTGGATTCTCTGTTCACGATAGCCGATATACCCGGCAAGAGAACGATCATGTCCGGTGAGGAACTGGATGCGTTGGACGGTGATGAGAGGACAAAGGCGATTCTGGAGACGAACATCTTCGGCCGCATGAAACCCGATCATAAGGAGCTGATCATCGACACGCTGAAGAACAATGGCAAATACGTTGCGATGATCGGCGACGGTGTCAACGATGTCAAATCACTCAAAAGAGCCAACGTCGGTGTGGCGCTTCAGAGCGGCAGCGGTGCGGCGATAGGTGTCTCGGACATGGTACTTGTCAATGACAATTTCGCTGCATTGCCCAAGGCCCTCGTGGAAGGAAGGAAGACGGTCTCTGGAATGAGGGATATCCTCAAACTCTATCTGACAAGGAACTTCGTCCTCGCATTCATGATAACACCTGTTTTCTTTTTCTTCGGCAAGATGCCGTTTCTCCCTACTGAGAACACATTCTATGCACTCGCAACGGTTTCGTTCGCCGCCTTCCTCATGGCCATCTGGGCACAGCCGCGTGAGAACAAGGGCGCGATTCTGCCTGGCGTACTGCATTATGCCATTCCCACCGCTGCGCTAATTACGCTTTTCGGCTTTTTGATCTACGTGCTGTTCTACACACTGACGATGAACGGCACCGTGGTCATACAATACACGACAGAACAATTGGCATATCTCGGATGGCCGACATACGACGTATTGCCCCCCGGCATCGATGTTCTGACCAGGACAGCCGAGATCAATGCACGTAACGCAATGCTTCTCTTCGTCGTCGTTGCGGGAATAACGCAGATGTTCATGGTAACGCCCTATTTCAGATTCTTCTCCGTTGACGGGAATCTGCATCACGACATAAGGCCTACGCTGTTGGCTTTCCTCCTGTACGCATTCGTATATGCAACCTATAACTGGGAATTTTCGGCCAGGATCATCAGCTTGGCGGTGTTCCCGTTAGAGTACGTTGCGGCCATCCTGATCGCCGTCGTAGCGTGGTTCTTCATAACGCGCTTCATGCTGAGGAGGGGGTTATTCAATTTCCTCACCGATATAACCGAGAGATGGTACAGAAAGAAGCTGGACGAGGCATATTCCACAAAGGATGATTGATACCATGGCCGTGATCAATTTCGGTAAAGAGTCGATAAGGGCCGAGGGCACGATCGAATCCGCAGTACTGGCGGCAGGGAAGAATCCGGATTCCTTCCTCTTCCTGGTCGACGGCAGACCCATACCCATGGATTCGATCCTGCATGACGATGTTATCGTTGAGGCGATTCGCGTTGCCTCCGGCGGATGAGATGTGTTTTACATAGCTATTTCAACGACCGGTGCGTTATGGTAAACATGGAGTACACATCTTCTTTTCCGCCTATCGGCACGGAATGGCTGAAAAAGGCCAGACGTCGATATTCTGCGACATTCGTAGGCGGAGACTCGGACAGGATCGCGGTCGATCCGATGATGCTGGCGCATTCAACAGTGGCATGCGGATACACGATCAGGGATTTTTACGAACAGCCCAAACTCGCGGTCCAATGTCTGGCGCACGTCCAGGAGATGTACGATCTGCTTCCGGTGACGAAATACTACTTTGCCCATCCGTGGTTACCAGAACTAGGTATCAATCTGAAATTCATGGATCTAACGGCCCCCGTCCCCACCAATATAATAGTGAACACACCCGAGGATGCCGATAAAATACACATTCCGGACGTGTCAGAGATCGAAAAAGGATATTCATATGGACGTCTCGCAGGGGCGATGGATTACACAAAGGAAAAGATCCCGGATATGTTCGTTCCCCTTGCATATTGCCCGGAACCCGTAGGTTCCGCAGCCGAACTCTGCGGTATCGAGCAATTTCTGATGTGGACAGAAACAGAACCGGACCTTGTTGATAAATTGATAGACATATACATCGAAACGGCGATCACAGGCGCCGAAGCACTTGCGAAGAGATTCGGTATGGCGCTTATCAACACGGGTGCTGTGCTGGAGAACAGTGATACAATGTCACCCCAGACGATCAAAAGGATCTCTCCGCCGGCATTGGAAAAACTCGTCAAAGGATGTTTGACCAGAGGCGCTGGACCGCAGATATTCTATCATTTCTGCGGCAATCACAAAGACGACTACATGCTGTACAGGGAAAAAATCGTATTCACGCCGTTGACGATAATGCAGATCGGCTATTGGGACAGAGATATGTTCCCTGCAAAGATCATGAAAGATACCTTCGGGAACATGTGCGCCATCATGCCGTCGGTGGACACGAAGCTTTTCGTGATGCCCAATCAGAGAAAGATATACGACCTTGCCGCCAAACAACTGATGGACGGACGCGACAGCAAGTGCGGATGCATTCTGGGAACAGCTTGCGAAGTTCCGCCTTATTCTTTTCCCAGCAACATATTCTCGCTTGTCAAAGCAGCCGAGGATTACGGCCGTCGTGGCACCTGGTGAACAAATTAACCTTATACCTACAACCCTTACGATACCAACATGATGGGTTCTTTCAGATTCATCCATTGTGCCGATCTTCACCTGGGCAGCAGGTTCGTCGGCATTTCCTCTGACAACGAAAATATCGGAAAGAGGATGAGAGAATCAACATTCAAAGCGTTGGACAGGATAGTCCTGACGGCAAAAAAGAACGATGTCGATTTTGTGATTTTCTCCGGCGATATTTTCGACGACGAGAATGAAACGCCGCTTACCAGAAGCCGTTTCGCGGATGCTCTTTCGAAGATCAAGGTGAAATGTTTCATAGCATATGGAAATCATGATCGAAGCAGGAAATGGGAAGACTCCATTCCTCTGCCTGACAATGCGCATGTGTTCTCGGATAAGACCGAACGCATTTCGTTTCCCGATGAGGGGGAAGAGATCGCTGAAATCTTCGGCATAAGCTATTCCAAGAAACATTCCGAGAAGGACCTTACCGAGGGGATGAAAGGCAATGACGATACGTTCAGCATCGGTGTTCTCCATTGCGACCTGGATTCTGTATCCGAGGATTCTCGGTACGCGCCATGCAAATTAAGCACGCTCCTCGGGACGGGAATCGACTATTGGGCCCTAGGTCATATCCATAAGAGACAGGTGGTCAACGAGTATCCGCATGTCGTTTATCCGGGAAATACACAGGGAAGGAACCCCAAGGAAAGCGGAGAGAAAGGGGCATATATCGTGACCGTAACCAGAGGACGCGTTACAGATATGGAGTTCTTCAGGACAGGTGATGTCGTTTGGAGAGATGTCGAATCCGACATCACAGGCAGAAAGGATGTCCGGGATGTCGTCAACGACATACAGTCGAACACCGAAAAAAATTCATTCGTTAGGATCACACTCACAGGGCACGGCGACCTGGACAGGATGCTGCGTTTGGATGCACCGGGTTTCACAGAATTGCTGGAAAAACGTTCGGGGTGTACAGTAACAGGACTGAAACTGAATACCCTCCCGGATATAGACCTCGAGGAACGGAAAGAAGCAGGTGATTTCACATCCGCCGTTATCGATTTCGGAAAGAAATTGGAGACATCTAGGAAGGAGGACATAATCGATGTAATATGCTCCACCACCACCTCGGCCGCCATAAGGCCGATGTTCGAGTCCATGGATACGGACGAGCTACGCTCCATTGCAAGAGATTCCATGCTCTTTCTCATGGAAAGGATGATGGAGGCAAGAAAGTGAAGATAAAGCGGATCCACATCGATTCTTTCGGGAGGATCAATAACTGGACCTCTCCGGAACTGAAGGAGAACCTCACACTCATCACCGGTCAGAACGAAGCCGGTAAATCCACCATCACGGAGTTCATCAGAAGCACCCTGTTCCCTGTCAGGACGAGCAAATATCCCTTTGCGTCCAAGACTGACAGGGGAACGATAGATCTGGAAATGGACAATGGGGAGAGAAGGACCCTCCTGAGAGAACAGAAAAAGGTCACCGAGATAAACGGCAGGAGAACCCCCGCCGAAGATTTCCACATCGATCCAGACACCTACCGATCGCTGTATGGGATGGATCTTGAACAGCTGACGAACAATAAGGTCCTCACTAGCGGCGAGTACAGGAATAAATTCCTGACGGTCCCCGGCGGAGAGAACATTCCGAACATCTCCAAGGATATCCAAGCCGGATTGAACGATCTGATGAATAAGGAAAAGATGACCGATTCCAAGATAATAGGGCATCTTCTCAACGAATTGAAGAACATCAGGACAAGATTAAAGGAGATCCATGACAGGGATGATGAATACGATGACCTGATCAAGGAAAAACAGGATATTCTGAAAGAGATAGAAAGACAGAAGACCTTGCACAAGGTCAATCAGGACAGACGCACACGCAACAACGTGATAATGTCGCAGCGCGATAACGTTGATCTGCTCAGACAGTTGAGGATCCAAAGAGAGGGTCTGCAACATGTTTCCGAGATACCTCTTGAGGCAAAACAGGAATACGAGAACATCAAACAAAGGCTGGAATACCTCAGGAACGATCCAGAACTCCGCATATCGGACGAGGATCTGCTCGGCAACGATCCAAGGGCCGTTATGCGCAAAGAGTCGGAAATAGAGGCGATTTGGAACGCAGGACCGAAATATGATGCCCTCATCGGCCGAAGAGAAGAACTGAATACCGATATCGAAGACACTCAGTATCTTATCGATACATATACAGAAGAGACTGGCTGGACGGAAAAAGCTGCAAAAAAGGTAAAATCGGGACGATACATCTCGGGTAAGGCGGAGCTCGTCATCAACAGCCGCAAAGGAGAGGACAGACAGGAGATCGGGAAGAAGATAATGATCCCGATGATTATCCTCGGAGCCGTCACGGCCCTGGCAGGACTGATCGGCAAAGAGTGGCTTTTATTTCCCGTCGGTGCGGCTTTGATCGTGTTGGGCCTTGTACTTCCGAGAATGCTCAATCGCATCCCCGGCTCCATGGATGCAGTCTCCCAGGAGGAATGGAGCAGATGGATGAGGTCAGAGGGATATCCTCCCGACACCACCCCCGAACGGGCCTGTATGTTGGCCTCCCGTCTGGAGATGATTTCGATTGCGGTGGATAAAAGGAACGACGACCTTTCAAAGATCCAGAAGATCAATGACGAGATCTCTACGTATGAAAGAGCGGCCGTACCGCTCTGCAGGGGACTCGGTGTCGAACACACCTCCTTCCCCGAGGATATCGAAAAGATGCACGGCATCCTCAGGGCCGCAGAACGGATAGGCATGGAAATGGATTCCCGTGAGAAGAAACTCGATGACAGGGCCAACGCGGAGCTTGCCATGAAAAAATTCCTAAGAACATACGGAACCGAGGCCGAGTTCCTGGAACGTTACGGAGAACGTACTGCCCTCGAAGAGATAGATAGGAAGATAGGGGTTCTGATGAACAGCATCGAAACGTCATCGAAACTCTCCATCGACGAACTCCTCACCCTCATGGATGACAGCACGGCGATCTTCGAGATAAACGATACGAATGATGATTACGATGCGCTGAGCAGACGTATCGGTGAGATCGACACGCTTTTGAAGGGTCTTCTGAACGATGATGAAATCGCCGACCTAATGAACAGGAAGACGAAAGCGGAAACAGATCTCGACAGGGCGATACGCGAATGGGCAAAGCTCTCACTTGCGGATCACATAATATCCGATGCATGCGATCATTTCTACACCGATCTCCAGCCATCGGTCGTGAAGGCCGCGAATCTTTACATGGGTCTGATGACCAACGGAAGATATCAGCTCGACAGCGATCCTCGCGAAAGCGATATCGTCATCGTTGACTCGGTAGGAAAGAAGTCATGCGCACAATGGAGCAGCGGTCTCGGAGATCAGGTATTCCTATCGGTGAAGATGGCACTTGCGAAAGAGATGGGTACTGAAAAAATGCCGCTTATATTGGACGATGTCATGGTGAGATTCGATGTGGAGAGAAAACAGGGAGCCTGCCGTGCCATACAGGAATTCGCGAAGGATCGTCAGGTCATCATGTTCACATGCGACAGCTCATTGTATTCTCTGTTCTCTCTGGAAGGCAAGCTGAACGATGTGAAATTGGGCGGAATCCTGTAAAATCACCATTTTCAGGTATTCTGTCCCACAACAACGTTTATAATCTTGTCTTATCATCTACTATTGAGGGAAATATGCTATCTCCCTTGATTCACTGATCACTATCACAATCACCCGCCGCCCCCAGGAAGGGACGGCATCGTCCAATGAACCGTTCAACCGTGAAGCCCGTGACGGGCCGGTCGATAAGAATAGGGTTTCGGACAAAGACCGAAAAGGATGCAAATACCATGAGCTGCGAAGCCCTGGTATCAAAACAGCAGGATCGAGAGATAGAGACTTTCCCTTCAATCAGAGGGGATTCATACGAATAACATAGATCCTAACACTACAAAGTACATGATAAAAGCCAAGATAACCGCTGACGGCGTCGTCGAGAAACCAGACGTCGTCGGTGCTATCTTCGGTCAGACGGAAGGACTTCTCGGTGACGAACTTGATCTTCGCGACCTTCAGAAGTCCGGCAGAATAGGACGCATCGAGGTAGATGTCACCTCCAAGGGCGGAAAATCCGACGGAATAGTATACGTCTCGTCGAGTCTTGATCAGGTTGAAACCGCTATACTCGCGTCTGCACTTGAGACGATAGACCGTGTTGGACCGTGCAAAGCGACTATTCTGGTTCTCGGTATCGAAGATGTTCGCATCACAAAAAGAGAACAGGTCATCGACAGAGCGAAAGAGCTCCTGAACGAACTTATCAGGCAGTCCAAGGGAACGAGTTCGGATCTCACTGAGAATATCAGACAGAGTATACAGGTCGAAGAGATCACCTCCTACGGCAAGGACAGATGCCCTGCGGGTCCGAACGTGAAGGACTCCGAGTCAATAATAATAGTCGAAGGGAGGTCGGACGTCCTTAATCTTCTGAGAGCGGGAATAAAGAATGCGATAGCGGTCGAAGGGACAAACATACCCCGAACCGTTCAGGACCTTTCGAGAGAAAGAGTCGCCACAGCATTCGTCGACGGCGACAGGGGCGGAGAACTCATACTCAGAGAACTGTTCCAGGTCGCCGAGATCGATTTTGTTGCCAGAGCACCCCGTGCACACGAAGTGGAGGAACTCACATCCAAACAGCTTGTAAAATGTCTCAGGAACAAGGTCCCTGGCGATCAATACATGGAGATGAACGGCCTTTCCAACGACAATGCCGGCAGATGTGAGGATGATGAACCTGCTCGCAGCAGGGAAAGATCCGAGCACAGTCCGGATCGCACCAACGAACGCTCCCGCAGAGATTCCAAGGATGACCGCAGGGACCGTAACGAGGATAGACCTAGAAGGGATCGTGATTCCAGAACGGACAGAGAGCCGCGTTCCGACCGCAATGAGGAGAAAACGGAGAGAGAGCCGAAGGCAGACAGGGAACTCCGTGACGAGGATAGAACTGAGAAAGGATACGAGCCTGTGAAGGATCTCAGGAAGAAGGACCGCTTCAACACCGAGGCCGTCGAAAAATACAAGAAGAAAGAGCCTGTCGAAGAACGTGTCCTGAGGGAGAAGAACACCGTAAAGGTGCAGGAAGATGTCGAGGCAACCGTCGAGAATACGGACGATGACGAGAAAAAACCGAAGACACTACGCAGTAAAAAGGAAGCTGCTCGTAAGACCAAGAACCTTTCCCCCGAACAGGAAAAGTACCGCGATATGCTTCTGGATATGTCATCCACCCACAACGCAAAAGTACTGGATTCTGAAAACCAGATCGTTCGTGAAGTCGCTGTGAAGAGTCTTGTTGATTCGCTCAAAGAGGATTCTGAGGGCGTTACGGCTATTGTCTTCGATGGAGTGATATCTCAGAGGATCATAGATGTCTCTGCAGAGAAGGGCATAAAAACGGTCGTTGGTACACGTAAGGGGAATATAAGTAAGATGCCGGCAGGCATCGCAATATGGACCAAGGAAGATCTCTACTGATGATGGAAAAAAAGACAGTTACGAAATGGGATGACCTGAAGGATCTCAGTAGCACGGAGGAAATAGCGATCCCGGCCGACCCGCTGGACCGCGTCCTCGGCCAGGAGGAGGCCATCGAATTGGCGAGGATCGCTGCCAAACAGCGGAGACATCTGTTGCTGGTCGGCCCTCCCGGCACCGGCAAATCGATGATCGCCATGGCCATATCGATGCAGCTCCCGAAACCGAAAACGGAGATCAGGGTCGCCAACAACCCGGAGAATCCGGAAAGACCGTTCCTTGAGGTGCTCACTGAAGAGGAGGTACTCAGAGAGACGTCTTCGCTGGCTGGGGCATCCGGCTGTCTGATAGATCCCGACAAGGCACCTGTTCATGTTGCGGAAAAGCTTGGGTACAGATGCAGGTTCTGCGGTAAGTACTCCGCTGCGACTGAACGTACATGTCCGCATTGCAACAAATCGAAGATCGACATGGGAGGGACATCGAATCCCTTCGGAGATCTGCTCGGCAATATGTTCGAAGCGATCCCGCAGATGAACATGGGCAAGGAGAGGGTCAACACCACACGTCTCCTGGCCGATGGTACGGAAGAGACGGTTGTCTTCGAACGTGCAGGCGACGATAAGATCCGCATGTTGGACCAGAAGGCCCTCGAGAAAAGACGCGAAGTGGAGAAGAATTCCAACCAAAAGACCTTGGTGAAGTTGGACAGGACTCCCTTCGTGCTTGCCACAGGTGCATCCGAAACCGAATTATTGGGTGACGTCCGTCACGATCCTTATGGAGGCCATCAGGGCCTGGGC
>Ga0172378_10004231_pt1 | contig 13469 bp, 11 predicted proteins | sample GrowelOW332metaG_FD_119755 | JGI IMG/M metagenome (GOLD analysis project Ga0172378, IMG submission 119755) | Groundwater microbial communities from an aquifer near a municipal landfill in Southern Ontario, Canada - Pumphouse #3_1 metaG | ecosystem: Environmental > Aquatic > Deep subsurface >...
AATGGTTTAACACCTATAGAAAAAGCCCTGGAAATGTGGGGTAAAGATTTTAAGCTTCCTGCTTTTCTAGAAAAGCAGGAAGGTATTCCAAAATAAATGTGACATTTAACCTTACAGGGAATCTTTATCATCGTCAATATACTTAGGATTGACGAACCACAAATCACTTTTTTCATAAAGCTCTACATTATTCATTCTTTGAGTATAGTTAACCCGGGAAAACGAAACAAGAGAAGTAAAAACAAAGAAATTGAAGATTTAACGTTAAACTAAACAGCGAAAAAAAAAGAAAATCGTAAATCTCATTTAAGCTTTAGACATCTCAAAAATAGACTCTTATTTTTTCCTTGATACCATTCCATCAATTTACCTTCTATCTACAAATTCTTTTATTACAAATAAGATATATAATATTTGCTATTTTACTTTTGACTCTATTTCAAAATTAATTTCTACATCTTTTCTTTCGTTAGCAAGATGTCTTCTTCTACAAAAATCCAAACCTCCTCAGTATTTTCTCCATTTTATATTTTCTAATTAACTTCTTCGATGTATCAAATAAAGAGAAAATTTTCTTTCCACCATCTTGTAATTCAAGAGAAAGATTCTATACATTTTAGATACTTGAAATAAAGCTTATACCATCAGATAACATTTTTTTACATATGCGAAATCAATCAACGTAAAAAGTATTAAAAAAATACTTTATCTTTGTATACTCATAAAGATAATTTTTTACTCTTTAAAAGGACAAACATGCAGACATTGATAACACTGTATGCATTTTTCTGCATCTACAACAGGATATAAAAAGCCTTCTTCATCTGCAATCATTTCAATGGCTTTATGATTATCATTATTTGATGTTACTGGACATATTGCAAAACAAGCAGAACAGCCACAACAATCTTCCTTTTTTGCATAGAGAACAGGTAGAGGTTTGTTTTTATTTCCTTCAATCAATTCACCCTTTTCTCCATCATCTATTTGAATCTTTCTATATAATTTTTCTTTTACACTCGTATGAATACTTTTTCTAAAAAGACCATCAAAGGTAACACCATTATTCATTAAGAGAGATTCATCACACTTCACATATCGAAAAGGAAGAATTCCTAGAGATTTATTTTTTTTCTTAAACAATTTCATCATTCCTTATTGTACTCACTTGTTTACAAAACATTCATTTAATAAAGATGCGCACTCTTTTCTTCAATATATTTCTTAAAAACTTTAGGAGAAGGTACACCATGGCAAACAACATCAACAGTAAATAAATGAGGATAATCTTTTCCTAAAAATTTTTTCAATCCCAAAATTTGACAAGCTGTTCCTGAAAACAAAACTTTCCGATTATCCTGTAAAAATTCTTTGGCTTTTGCATAACAAGAATGCATATCAGATTGTACATACTTAGAACCTCGTAATTTTTCAAGGTCTTGTTCATCTTGAATACATATATGTTCAACATATAATTCAGAAGATAACTGCACCCCAAAGACAACTCCATGTTGTTGTAATATCGATCGAGCTAAAACGGAAAATACACCACCTGAAGAACTTTTTGCTATCTCTTGGGTATCTAAATTTTTAACAGCAAAAGTATTTGATTCTTTAAAAGAATCAATTTTCTGAGAAGGAGAAGTTGTAAAAATGTGAGTAAAGCATCTTGTAAAAATTCTATAACCTTTCCTCACAACTCTATAGACAAAGCTTGTCTTAATCTTACTTAGTTTCTGATTTGCATATTGCTTTTCAATATAATGTAAAGTTTCATCATTAAGCTTCTCAAAGACTTGAGATCTATCAATATGACAAACTGCTGATTTTTCTAATGCAGGATTAAATTTTACGGCATCAGAATACTTTGATTGCACAAAGGAAAAATGAGATAAAAGACTATCGAAAAAAGCTTTTCCTTTCTGATTGTTCAAAATAACTAAAGAAACCCCTGTATCATCTGAGAATTGAGAAAGTACTTTTTGTATTCCCCAAAAATCTCCTAATGTTATATCACTCTGATTATTTACTCCTTTAGCTTTGCAATGATAACAAGAAGGTCTTAATACTAAGTCTTTCAAAAAAACTTTCATAAATATATTTTTGTTTGAAGGTATACGGTCAATAGTTCCATCAATATACTCTATTTTTATATGATAATGATTCCAGCCATATGTTTTATCACGAAAAGAAATTTTAACAATATTATTTTTAGTTTTCATAATAAACTCCTCAAACAATTTTTATGAGACTATACATAAATGAAAATATTTTAAGCACCTTGTTTTTAAAAAAATGATTATCCCCAAAGCATTTTAGAATCAAAAATAAGGAGATAACGAATAACACAATTACGTAAATTATTTATACGTTTTTTTCTTAAAAACTTTATGATACATTTTCTTAACATTCCTTTTAATTTTTTGCTGCTCTTGTGCTTGGATTCCAAACAAATACATCGATAAAGAATAAATAGTTACATAAACAAGACCCCAACAAAATAAATATTTCCACGTTTCAATAACATAATAATAATTTATCAAACAACCAAAAGTTATAGGTACAATCAAACCTTTGGATAAAATGAGAATTTCTTTCCAAAAATAGCATATATCCAATCCAATTTTCTTATCATAATACCAATTCATAATCAAACCATTACCGAGTATCAAAGAAATTGCTGTACCTATAGCACTTCCAATAGCTCCGTACTTTTGACATAAAGGAATTGAAAGGCAAATATTAAATAGGGCAATAGCTAAATAGACATAAGACCGAAATTGATGCATATTTTTAGCTCGTTGAATTTCAATCCCTAAATTTTGAATCAAGGGAATTGTCACAGGGATAAGAAGCAATAAAGCAACATAATATGATTGAACATAATCTTTTCCAGCCCATAAAAGAGTGAAAGGTTTTCCGACAAAAATAAACCCTGTAAGAATGAGCATTAAAACGAGATACTGTAATCTTCCAATTCGAGTAAAGACTACAGTCAATTCATGATTATCATTTGAAGTGGAAACAATTCGATTCACTTGAGGTCCAAAAACACTAGAAATTGAAGTTGAAAATTGGAGATAAAGATTGTTTATTACGGCACCTAAAGAATAAACGGCTATACTGGCAGAACCAACATACATACCTAAAAGGAACTTATCCACACTCCAATTTATTTGATCAATAATACTGTTTAAAAAGATAAAGAATGAAAAAAGGGCTATTTCTTTTAATAATTGAGGGGATATTTGTTTAAAAGAAAATCGCATTCTTAATTTTCCTAAGCAAAACCATATATTAATAGTAAAAGAAAAAAGAGAAACAATTGTGGTTGCTACAACTAAGGCTACAGCTTTATACCCCATGAATAATAATATGATGCTTAGGAATGGATTAAATAGTATCGTAAGGAGATTGAGCCCTCGCTGCCAAACAAATTGCTCTTTTGCTGTAATGAAATTTTGAAAAATACTCGCAGGAAATGATAAAGCTAAATTAAAAACTAACACTTTCATCAATAATTGAGTAATTTCAATTTCTTGAGGAGTTAAACTTTTTCTAAAAATCGCATGAGTTTCTTTCACTAAAACAAGACCAGCCAAAACTGCAATACAACTTAATACAGAAAAAACAATAAGAAATAATCCATTAAGCTTTGCAATACCCTCTAAGTCATCATCAGCCTTATATCTAAAATAGAAACGAACATAAGCTCCACCAAAGCCAAGAGAAAATAAACTTAAATAACTGATAACAGAATTAGCAAGTTGATATAAACCATATTCATTTTGCCCCAATTGCCTGAGCATAAAAGGAGTATATCCTAACTGGATAATAATCCTTAAAAATATGGCTATGTAAGAAAGGAATATACCTATTTTGAACTGATTTTTATTTTCCATTGTTCTCATTTGTTACAATCAATTGTATTTATTTATTACATAAGATTTATATGTTGCCTATAATTTTGAATTAGCCAATTATATAAACCATATTCATTTTAACTTATATACAACATATTTATAAAATTATTAAATCTACATAGAGATATATTCAAAGCACAAGTTACTACAAAAAAATCCAGTTGCTAATTTATTATGAAGTATTTTTATAATTTTTTTTAAAAAAAAAGAAACTCTTTGTACTCATGAAACTTACTTAAATTAACATATCAATGTTTCTATGTATATTTTTATATTAAAGAATGAACTAAATAATCAACAGCACTTTTTCTTTTAATTTCTAGAATCTTGTTTGCATTATGATAATCAATATCAAATACCGATTGATCATTAATATTAATATTTTCTATTTCTCTTGATTCTAAATTAAAAGTTTTAAGTAAAGTTTGTATTCGTGAATACATAGAAGATTTTCCATTTCTTTTATAAACAATAAAAGGCTTCTCAAATAAAACAGAAAATACTGTACCATGAAAAGAATCCGTAAAAAGAAAAGTACAGTTTTCAACTAATTGAATAAATTCACTGGGTCCCAAACAAAAAAACTGCTTTTCCTTTATATTTGTCATATTTATAATAATAAGATTAAACTTTTGTGCAAAGATTTTAATCTGTTTTATTTGCGCCCTTGATACTTCTCCTAAAAAATAAGTTAATACATAATTGGCATTAGGTAAATCTATTTTAGATGAGACTATATTTAACCATTGTTCTTTGGTAAGTAGTAATGTCGGATCAAGAAGAACAGGAACATCTTTATTTACTAGCTTTTTAACAATACTAGAACCTTTTTCTTCTCTGACTGAAATTTTATTCATTCCATCTAACCACAATTTATAATTACTTTCATATTGCTCTGGAATAAAATCCACACCAAAACTTGCAGCATAAGCAATTCTTTTTTTCTTAGGAGCAAAAGTTAAAAAATATAATGAAGAAACTTCTGGAAAATTAGGATTCCAAACTTGATCACTGCCAACGACAAAATAATCATAGTTATCTGCAAAATGAGGAGGTATTGTTGTTTCTGAAATCCAATACTCTGTTTCTGATAAATATTGATCCGAAAATTTAATAAAATTATTTTCTCTTAACTTTTTACACCTATTTATATAATTTTTATTCAGTAAAAAAAAAATTTTTCTTTTACATTTTGTAGGAAAGTCTTTTAATGACACATGAAGATATCGTTTATAAATCGCTTCATTTACAATATTAATCTCTTTTACTCTAATTGTTTCAACATCAAAATTTAGGTGTCTCAAAATTGTCTCTAACGCATAATTTTGAAGACGATTACCATAATTAAAATAACCACTCAAGGTTATTATTGCAATTTTTTTCATTGTAATTCCTTTAGAATTAATAGTTCATTTCTCCGATAATAAAAATTTAGAAAGAATTCATTAACTTAAACTCAAGAGTAGACTCGAACAGTTCTACAGGCAACATAACAAACACTATTAAGTCAAAGCATTCCAAAGCTATAAGTTCTAATAAATTTACTGAATTCATTATTTATTCAGTGTAATAAAATTTTTTCTTATATCTATTCTTAACTCCATAAAATTTGATTACACTTAATTTTTCTAAATAATCCTATCAACTATTTGAGAAATATATAATTGTTCATCTAACTTAGATAACTCAATATTTTGGTTCTTTGTTGCTTCATTAACATATCTACCCGGTACTGGAACTTTTTTTGTAGCTTTCATTAAAAACCATTCATATTCTATATCAATATGTCCAATATCAATAGCTTGATAATTATTAAGAGCTAAATCATATGCTAAAACAGTAGCAGTTGGTCCTAAAGCAATCAAAATTAGCTTATTCTTTCCATAAAACTTGCTTTTATTCAAAATATTCAAATATGTATCAAATGCATTCTTTGAAGGCGCAATTAATCTTTTAATACTTTTAGCATTATTAAATAAATCATTTCCGATACCTAATCGGCTGCTCGATCCTTCAACAATTAATATATCTTTTTTATCCCATATTTTTTTAACCAAAAAAAATAAATTTTTAGACCGTGCTTTATCTTTCATATCAATATAAAATCTACTCATATTGGCATTATAATATTTTCTATTTTTGTCTAAATATTTTATCCAAATTTTTCCATATTGAGCCATCGTAAAAATCCAATACTTTTTAGAAAAATTCATATTTCCATTCAAATTATTAAAAGCAGGAGTAATACATACCAAAATATTTTTTTCATTGCTTTGTAATATTTCAACTAATCTTTCAGACAATACTTCTGAATCATTTTGAAATGAATTTTGAGAAATATGTGTCATCCATTTAAATTCACCATCACCAAATCGACACACAGAACACCGCTTTTTAATTATATTTTCTATTGTTTCTTCAATAGAAAATATTTTGATATCATAAAAATAGTTTTTTATAAATTCATATTTAATTCGAAAAAAAGGATATTTCAATCTATATAAAATAACATCATATTTTATATCTCCTATAGATAAATTTTTGGAGAACGGATGTCTGATTTTATATATAATAAAAACAGGAGCATAGCATATTTTTTTTATTATTCTATTCATAATATTCCTTCTTCTTATAAATACATCATCTTTCATTTTATAACTAAAAAAAACAATGTTCAAAAATATAAGTCGCCTTCAATTCAATAGTAAATATGTAAAAATTAAAAAGAAGAAATTAATTTTCAAATCTCTTGCTATAAAGCTTATAAGATATATTTCCTTTCCTTATTTCTTTCCTATATTTATCACAATAATATTGAGCAATAATTAAATCTTTAGGAGAATTGTTTTTTAATATTCTATAGAGTAAATTACCAAAATTAGTCCACCTCGTAGCAAATCGGGCAAGAGGCGTTTTATAATGCTTATAGCTTAAATATTCCCTATTAATTACATACATAATTGTATTTTTATAAGGTGTTATTCTCCATTCTTTTGACACTAAATGGTGAACCTTTACAGTTTCACTCAAAATACATCTAAGACCTTCACTTTTTGCTCTTTTAAAGTAAGAATAACTAAAATCTAAGTCTTCAGCATAAGCATAACCAACTAATTTTTCATCCCACTTAAGATTCCATTTTTTAGTAAGCGATTTTCTTATTACAAAAAAATAACCCATTGCCCATTGGGTATCAACATTACCATGAACCTCTTTAGGATAGCGACCTAACATAGATAAAGTTACATGCCCTTTCTTTCTATTTATAAATGATTTTGTTCCAAAGATATATCCCAAATTGTTGTGACTTTCTTTTTTATTTTTATCAATTCCAACTATCATCGCAATATTAATATTAGACATTAATTCATGTATATTTTTAATTGTATTGACATTAACATCTACATCATCATCAGAACAGATGATAATCTCATTTTTACAATAATTAAATCCAGTATTTCGAGCCTTTGTAAGTGAAGGGATTTTTTGAAATATATATTTAATTTCAGTTAAAACCAATTGATGTGAAATTATTTTTTTATTTTCTAATTGATTTTCAATTTTATCAGACTGATCAACAATTATAATTTGACTTGGAATAATTGTCTTTAACAATAATGATTCAATTGTTTTTTTGAGAGCATCAGGTCTATTCATTGTTGGAATCACAACACTAATGGGAATTCTTGAAACCATCTTTTCCTCTTTAATTTTATGAAAATTATATAAAATACTTAAATATTACTCATTATTTATGTACTATCTTTTTAAACACATTATCCATATACTTCAGCTTTTTTAGAACTATTCCTCAGTAAAATCCCTAATAATAACCAAAGCATATAGCATTTAACGCCTGGGCCAAATGGCGCAAGTTGTTCAAAAAGACCATTAACCCAATAGGAACTGGCTATAATTAAAAAAGAAAGATTTATTGGATCTTTTTTTGATAAATGTTTAAAACCCCAAATAATAGGCCATACTGATACAACAATCAGAAGAGAGCCTATGAAAATTCCATATTGAAGCCAAACATCAAGAGGAAATGATTCAGTATAAAATTTTCCAATACCAAATAATTCATGTCCCAAAATTAATTGAGGAAACATAAGCCACATATCAAAGCGTCCTGAAGAAATTGAATTCAAATCAGAGGAATCTCTTGCACCTAAAACTATTCCCTTAATTATAATATCATAGATTTTATTAAATTGTATTAATACAATAAAAGCTAGAATACAAAATAAAGTAATTATTTTTAATTTTTTGTTTGTTTTACTAAACATGAGTATTAATAGTATCATGATAACTATCCCTAGAATAGTAGCTCTGCTTTTCAGCAGTAAAATAACCAAGCCTAAAAATAAAACACTTAAAATTTTCAAAAGAAATGTGGTCTTGTTTCTTGGCTGATAACTTATAACCAAAAAGACTAAAGCTGTAAAAAGAATCTGAGAAACGGAGTTCTTCGCGCCATAAGCATAGCCTCGAGACATTACATCATACCCACGTGAAAGCTTTGCAAAATAAATATTAACGGCTAAAAAAATTGCACTTATTATATAAGCAAAAAAGATATATTTTAATCCTTCAAAAGTAACCTTGGAACTACTCCAATAACCAATAAAAAAAATAAATATTGATAAATAAAAACAGTAAACAATAGATGGTGTTAAATAACTTATATTTATAAACAAAGACAAAAGTAATATTGATATTAAAAAAATCAAACTTGTAACAACTGGAAATAATACACTCTTATCAAATTTAACTAAACCATTCAAAAGACAAACTAGAAACATTATTATCCAAACAGGTAAACCAATCATTCTGGTAAAAGAATTTGCAACGAAATAAGGTATTTGTGAAATATTAGTAACAAAAACAACACAAACTAACAATTTAGTATATTTATTTACTTTTTCTTTTGTATCTATTAAATTATCCAAAATTTATCCTTATAAATACTTTTTAAAAATCTCACAATCCTAAAATTTCATTAAAGATTTCTATATGTCTTTTTGCCATATTTTCAATAGTATAATGCTTTATTTTATTCAAACTATTAAATGACATTTTATTACATAATGCATCGTTTGATAAAATAATATTTATCTTATCTAATAATTGCTCACTATTTTCAATGGGTATAATGAATCCATTTTGAGAATTCTTTACAAGCTCAAGACCTGCCATGCACTTATCAGTAGTAATGACAGGTAAACCACAAGCCATTGCTTCATTAATGACCAAACCCCAAATATCTTCACGAGTTGGAAGAACAAATAAATCTGACGCTTTATAATATTTTTTAAGTTCTTTCTTTGACTTAAAACCAACAAAATGAATATTATCTCCAAGTAGCAATTCATCTTTTAGTTCTGCATATTCTTGAGTAAGTTCACCGCCTACAATATAAACACCTACACTCTGATCAATTCGTGTACAAGCTTTTAACAGAATATCATAACCTTTCCTCGGTATAAATTGTCCTACAGATAAAATTATTAAATCTTCTTTTATTTTTAAATCTCTTTTTATATTATCTTTTTCAATATCCGAAATTGTTTTATCGAGTATATCATTAGTTTTTAAAGAGGTAAAAGGATAAATAAAAAATTTGTTTTTGTCCGCACCATAATGAACTAGAAATTTATTACTTTCATTTCCAGAACTAAGCCAAAAAGAAGCACTACTAATAAAATGTTTTTTAAATTTATATTTAATTCGTTTATCTTTCTTGATTAATCCTCCATCAATATTTAATATAAAGCTAATTTTTCTTAACTTCATATATTCAATAGCAAGTAAACCTGTTGGAGTACTATAACCTCCGACTATTATTATATCAAATTTTTTTTTATTTAAATATTGAATAACAGAAAAACACAACGCTGAATCAGAACGAAATTTTATTCCTTTAAGAAATATTTCCTTATAAAATCCAATATTATTTGCTTTCCATTTACAATCTCTGTCATTTGCAGATTTTCTTTCATATAATACAGTTAATTGACATTCTTTACCGAGTTCATTAAAAAAATCAACTCGATATGGGGAAGGTATATTTGTTAAAAATAGTACTTTCATTTCATTACCTTTTTATATAATTTAATATACTCATTGAATCTATCATTCATATCAAATTGGCTTGCCATTTTTAGACAATTACTTTTACTAAAACTTTTTATTTTAATCCTACTAATTGCTTCAACGAGTCCCTTAATACTTTCTTTCTCAACAATAAGACCACAACTTTGATCAATACTCTCAACACTTCCTCCAGTATTAAAAGTTATAACAGGTGTTCCACAAGCCAAAGATTCTAAATTAGTTGTAGGAAAGTTATCCTGTAATGTTGGATTCACAAAACCATCTGCAGTTGAATAAATTTCAGCAAGTTCTTCAATATTATTCGTTCTTTTTATTCCAGTGATGTTTTTTGGTAAATCTTTTAACTGCTTATCATTTAAACCAACTAAAACAATCTGATCATTTTTCTCAATACATTTTGATAATTCTAGAAAAGAATCAAAACCTTTTCTTGTATCCCAAACACTAGCAACTCCAAGAATAATAAACTTATCATCTAAATTATTTTTTCTTCTAAAGTTACTCAGCAAAGGCTTAAACTTTTCCAAATTTATTCCATTGTTTATTACTTTAATATTATAGTCTCCCAAAAAAGACTCTTTTACTAAATTAGCCAACCATTTTGATGGTGTCACTAAAGTCATATTTTTAAGTTCATTAAATAATTCATTTTTTCTTCTATAATTATTTTTTGAATTATCTAAGAAAAAACTTTTAGGATAACTTCTCTTTTGAGGACACTTAAAACAACCCTCTTTCCATTTATCACAACCGATATAATCAAAATGAGAACAATGTCCTGTAAAAGACCAACAATCATGTAAGGTCCATACTACTGGTTTCTGTATTTCTTTGAGATAATTAAACAACAATTTTATATTAATATAATAACCATGAATATTATGTAAATGGATGACATCAGGATCATATTCTTTTGCTTTCTTAATAAATTCTTTGGTAGCCTTTATTGAACCAAATCCATGTGTATCAAATAATCTTGTTTGAGCAACATGAGTATAATTATCAAACTTAGATCCAATTTTGATTGTTCTAATACCTTTAGGAGCAGAACCTCTTCCATATGCAATAACACAGTCATGTCCTTGTTTTTCTAAGAGTTTATAAAGGTCTGTTGCTATTCTTCCTGTACTGCCATAGCCACAAACAGAATTTATTTGTAATATCTTCAATATATATTCTCCCTCAAAAAATCAAAAATAATCCCTATATAACTTTGGATTATCTTCATACCCCTTATCAAAACGTTCTCAGCCGTATAGTAAGAAACTACAATAGTCTAGTTACATTCCAAAATCTAATACAACAGTAAAAGAGTTTATCTGTAAACAATTATAATTATGTAAACCAAGAGACTTATGTGCAACAACTCTTTTATCAAAGATAAAGTATTTCTGTTTAATATATTTTTGGGGTTTTGGTTTCCATAAATATAAGATTGGCTTATCAGAATTTCAAACCAAGTCAATATAAGATTCTTAATCTCTGTATAATAGCATTAATATTATTAAGATAATCATCAATAATATTTAATATATCTCTATGACAAACTATTTATGAAATATTTTTGTTTGCCGTAATAGAAACATATTTACCATATACAATAAAGTATTTTTTGATAAAGATCTCTTTGCAGAAGGAAAACCAAACAAACTAAACACTCGTTTATTCTGAGGAAGAACACCTTTTCTTGTAATATACTTATATAAATATTTAAAAGCGACTCCCTTTTCAGTAGGAACATGCAATATATTCACAGGATTATATATATAATTTGTAGAAGTTAGATAAAATCTACCCGTCCAATAACGATAAATATATGGGCTAGCATTTTTTATCATAGTTCTCTTTCTATAAGCAACAATTCCTGTTATAAACTCATCTCCATGATCAGTAATAAAATTTTTTTCCTGCATGTCTAAATAAACAGAATAGCATTCATCAATAAAAATTTTTAATAATTCTAAATTCCCACAAATAAACTCACCCCCATAATTTGTAAGCAAAACCTTTTCATTATAAAGTGAATAATATTCATTATTCATTGTCTTATTTTGCTTTATTGATAAACTATGAGACAAATCAAATAATAAAACATTTTGATCAGCTTCAACCCACAAGTCATTAAGCTTTGATATAAAATACGTATCAGAATCAACTATCAAATATCGTTCATAATCCAAATTTTCAACTGCATACTTTAACGCACACAACTTATAAAAGGCTAACGACCATTTCATACTTTCACCAAATCTAAAGCTATCATATTCCTTATAAATGACCATAATTCCATGTGATTTAAATTGAGTTTTATATGGTTCGGGAACTTCAATATTTGTAATCAAAGCTACATCACAATCCGAATTTTTAGTTTTTGCAGAAACAAGCGAAACAACACAGCATTTTAAATACATGTCAATCTTTCTTTTTTCTTCCTCTTTTATTATAGAATTCTCCACCGTAGACCTATACAAGTCTAAGTATGCATATGAACAAAATATCAAATTCATAAAAATCTCCTTATAATCAATAACTATTAATATTGAAAAATTTTAAGTTTTAAACAAGAAATTCCTCTAATATCCTTCAGAAAAGAAAAAGCCTCCATTATAACAAAAAACCTTTTTTCATCTACATATTATCCCTCATTTTCTTTAATTTAGCATATCTAAAAAAGGAATAGCCCCTTTCCCTTTCATTTTTTCTACTAAGTTAAATCAAATAATCTTAGTGAATAACTCACATCATATCTGTAGAACGCTTGATTTACTCCTTTCTCCAAACCATCTTATTAATAACCCCTGTATAACTTTGGATTATCTTCACAGCTCGTGTTGAAACATTCTCATCGGTATAATAAGGAACTGGTGTTCCATAGTCTCCCAATTCATTCATAGCAACAGCAGTATCAACAGCTTGCAGGACTTCCTCAGTTGTAATACCAGCTATAATAAAGTCTCCTTTATCTAAAGCTTCTGGTCTTTCTGTTGAAGTTCTGATACAAACAGCGGGGAAAGGATGTCCTACCGATAAGAAGAAACTACTTTCTTCAGGTAACGTTCCTGAATCTGAAACAACTGCAAAGGAATTCATCTGCAAACAATTATAATCATGGAAACCTAGAGGTTTATGTTCAACAACTCTTTTATCAAAGACAAAGTGTCTTTGCTCAATATACTTTTTAGAGCGTGGATGACATGAATATAAGATTGGCATATCGTACTTTTCAGCTAAAGCATTTACCGCATTCATCAAATACGTAAAATTTTTCTCATTATCAATATTTTCTTCACGATGAGCAGAGAGAAGAATATACTTTCCTTTCTCTAAACCAAGCCTCTCATGAATAGTACTAGACTCAATCTTATCAAGATTGGCATGAAGTACTTCAGCCATAGGAGAACCAACTACATAGGTTCTCTCTTTAGCAGTTCC
>Ga0172378_10004233_pt1 | contig 13467 bp, 9 predicted proteins | sample GrowelOW332metaG_FD_119755 | JGI IMG/M metagenome (GOLD analysis project Ga0172378, IMG submission 119755) | Groundwater microbial communities from an aquifer near a municipal landfill in Southern Ontario, Canada - Pumphouse #3_1 metaG | ecosystem: Environmental > Aquatic > Deep subsurface >...
CAACACTTGAAGTCTTTGGACCAAGTGTACAAACAATTTTGGTTTTTCTCATTAATTAATCATCTCCATATATATTTTAATTAAATTCATTTTATATTATATTACTTTATTTGTCAATGAAAATAGAGTATAGAGAAATGAAAAAGCAAAAAATAAAGAAGAATTTTATTGATTCTTCTTTATCATAATCCAGAACAGTTTTATGTTTGGTATTAATAGAATGCTGTAAATGGATTTAGGGTCAGTTTTAAATTTATAACTGATAGCTATAGATGAACTTTCTATATCCTTTTCGGATTGTTTAAATAGCAGGTTAATAAACTTTTCATAGCAAAATTCAACTTCTTTGCGATTAGTTGTAATAAATAAAGAAAAATTCATTTCCCTTCTATCATCAATTTTAGAAAGGTTTGAAGCTATTAAATCTATTAGCTCATTTCTAAAATTGTTGTCGTCAGTATAATTAGAAATAAATTCTACTGCTGAATAATAATTTTTTATACGTTGCATATTTTTATTATAGCATAAATAATAAAAAAAATAAAGAGTTTTATTAAAAGCATAAACATATTCAATAATTAGTAATTGATAAAAAATAGGGAATTGCTTCAACAATTCCTTATTTTTATTATTCATTTATCCATTTTATTAAGTCTAAATCATATGTATTTATCATCATTGGATTGTATGGTACAATTCTAAATGTATATGCATATTTACCACCGTTAACTAATTGTATTTGGGCAGTACATTCATATTTACCTTCATCAATTAGGTTTGGTGTCATTTTTGTAATTTGTATATCATCTAGAGTACCATTTTCAGCTATTCTTGCAAAATATACTTCAACAGCTAATGAATCAATATCAATGTCTGGAGATTCAACAATGCAACTTACATTTATATTATTTCCAGCATCTGCAACTAATTCATTTAAATTAGAATTTTGATATATTTTAACTGAATTCCAATTTTCTTTAATAGTATTTTTCCAATTGTAGAATTCTAATACTTTTTCAGTATTTTTAAAATCTTCTGAAGTAGTTTTTTCTATTTGAGGGAAGTACATATTTTGCATATATTCAATAACCATTCTTTGTGTACTATATTGATGCCCACAAGAAGAAATCGAATTTTTCATAATTTTTATCCAACCATGTGGTATCCCATTTTCATTTTGTGTATAGTAAAGTGGTATAATTTCATTTTCAAGAATATCATAAATACTGTTACAATCTGCATCATCCTGAGCATCAAATGTTTTATAAGTGTTGACATTACCGATTGCCCAACCATTTTGTCCATTATATGCTTCAAACCACCAACCATCAAGAATACTAAAGTTTATAATGCCATTTACAGCAGCTTTTTCTCCACTTGTACCACTAGCCTCTAATGGCCTACGAGGATTGTTCAACCAAACATCACAACCACTAATTAAGTATCTAGATATTTTCATATTGTAATCTTCTAAGAAAACAATTTTTCCTCTGAATTGTGGTTTTTTACATAAATCTAATATATATTTAATTAATTCTTGACCTTGAACATCTGCTGGATGTGCTTTACCAGAAAATACTAGAAGAATAGGCTTAGTGCTATTTAAAATTATTTTAGAAAATCTTTCTAAATCTCTAAATATTAATGTAGAACGTTTATATGTTGAAAATCTTCTAGCAAAACCAATTATTAAACAATCTGTTGTAAAAGAACGTTCCATTTCATTAATTTTATTTTCATCTTTGCCGTTTCTTTCCATTTGAGTTCTAATGTTTTCTTTAATAAGATTAATTAATTTTTGTTTTTGACCTTTATGAACATTCCATAATTCTTCATCTGGAATTGTATATATTGCATTCCAAACTTCAGGAATATGTATTTTGTCTTGCCAAAAGGGTTCAAAATATTTGTTATATAAATCTTTAACTCTTGGTTGTAACCAAGTACAAGTGTGAATTCCATTTGTAATGTGAGTAATTGGTAATTCACTATGAGATAGGTTAGGCCAAATATCTCCAAACAAATCTTTTGTAACTGATTCATGTAATTTACTTACGCCATTTCTTTTGCCTGCTAATTTGAATCCTAAAACACCCATATTGAATCCTTGATTATATGCAGGCGCAGGTTTTAACCCTAATTCTAAAAATTCTTTTTTATTAAGGCCTAGGTAGCCCCAATAATTTGAAAAGTATTTTTCTACTAATGCAAAATCAAAAATATCATTTCCTGCAGGAACAGGAGTATGTGTTGTAAATATTAATTTTGACATAGCTATTTCTTGAGCTACATTATATGAAACATGTTGTTCATGCATAATTTTCTTTATTAATTCTATTCCAACAAAAGAAGAGTGACCTTCATTCATATGGTAAACTGTTGGTTCTAGATTTAAAGTTTTTAATGCTTTAAGACCGCCTATCCCCAATATAATTTCTTGAGATATTCTGGTATCAGTTCCACCACCATATAAACGTTGGGTTAAAATTCTATCATCGCAATTATTTGGTTCGATATCTGTATCTAAAAGATATAGATTAATTTTCCCAACATGAATTTTCCATATTTTGATATATAACTTTCTGTCTAAATAATCTATATCAAATATAATATCATTATTATTTTCATCTTTTACAGGTAATATAGGTAAATCTTCTATATCAATATCAACTGGCTCATATGATTGTTTACCATCAGCATTAACAATTTGATTTGAATATCCTTGTTTGTATAATAATCCTATTGCTACAAATGGTAATCCTAAATCACTTGCAGATTTACAATGGTCGCCAGATAATATACCTAATCCACCAGCATATATTGGTAGTGTTTCATCTAATCCATACTCAGCAGAAAAGTACGCAATTAAATCATTATTGCGCATAGGATAATTTTTATTATACCAAGTGTATTGGTTATTCATATAACCATCAAATTGTTCAACAATTTGATTATATTTATTCATAAATTCAGGATTGTTTGATGCTTCTACTAAAGTATTTTGATTTGCTTCTTTTAAGAAGCGAATGGGATTTTTATTAACCTTTTTCCAAAGAACAGGGTCTAAAGATTTAAATAAAATTAAAGAATTTGTATTCCAAGTCCACCAAATATTATTAGCTATATCATATAATTTTGATATATTATCTGGTAGTTGTGGTTTTACTATTATTTTACCGAATAAGTACACAGTATTTCCTCCTTTAAATAATAAAATATTACTTATAATTATATAACAGTATTATCTATTAAAATATTCATAATGTCAATTGTTTTAAAAAATTTATATTCATTATGGACAAAATTTTGTAAATGATATATAATAGGAAAAGTATAAGACAATAGATAAAATTTAATGCACAAAAGAAGGGAGTATTGTTATGGGTTCTAACTTGTTTGAAGAATACAACAATGTTAAACTACAAGGAAAGATTATATCTGATAAAATTTTTAATCATGAAATTTTTGGTGAGAAATTTTATAAATTAGAATTAGAAGTTCCAAGATTAAGTGATGCAGTAGATATAATACCAATTTTAGTATCAGAGAGATTATTAGGAAATGATGAAATGAAATTAAATACGTATATTTATGTTGAGGGTCAGTATCGATCATATAATGATCAAAATGATTCTAAACATAGATTAGTTTTAATGGTGTTTGTAAAATCATATAATAAAATTAAAGGTATAGATTTAACAATGTCACAAAATGAAATATTATTAAATGGATTTTTGTGTAAACCTCCTGTATATAGGACTACTCCACTAGGGAGAGAAATAGTAGATATGTTAGTTGCTGTTAATAGAGCATATAACAAATCTGATTATATTCCAGTAATAGCATGGGGGCGTAATGCAAAGTTTTGTAAAGATTTAAAAATAGGCCAAAATATTATTGTGAATGGAAGAATACAGTCAAGACAATATGAAAAGAAGTTTCCTGATGGAACTCTTCAAAAAAGAAAAGCATATGAAGTGTCATTAAATAAATTAGAATTAATAACAGAATAGTTAAATAAGTTCTTTATAATTAATATTAAAGGAGAGAAAAATGGCTAAAAAAGTTTTATTTGTATTAGTATTATTGATAGTAGTAGGAATTTGTATAAATGTTTTAGTGGAAAATTCTAATATGGTATCAAAGGATTTAAATTTTGAACAAACTTTAATAAAAACTGGAGCATATTTTAATGAAATAGAAGGGTCCACAGCAAAAATAATAAAAAGCATTCTAGATATTAACGAGTATGTTTTAACATATAATGATGAACAATTAAAAAATGAATTAAAAATATATAATGATACATACTTTTTCGAAAAGGCTTTAGTTATAATAGCAATACAAGAAAGTAGCGGATCAAATTGGAATACTTTAAATACATTAAAAATTATAGATAATAAATTAGTATGTAATGTTGTAAGACATCAACCTGAAGTTGGAACTTGTGACATGGCTATGAATTATATTTTTGTTCAAGTAGACAAAAAAGATATTATAAATGTAAAAAATGCTGTAATTGAATAATTAAAAATTAACCAATATATCTAAATTATTAGATATATTTTTTTGCATTGTACATTGTATTGTAGTATAATATATTTGTATGAAGCAAAATTGTTTTTATGTAATAGCGCTTATTTGTGTTATTATAGTATTAGTTGTGGTATTATTTATACCAACAACTTCAGGACCGCAGGTTGATCCTATTGTAACGCCAACAGCTACACCGACTGCAACGCCAACAGCTACTCCAATAAATTCAGGACATATTGTTCCTATAGAATTTACAAGTTTGTATGTTAAAACTTCTGCATCATTTTCTAGTATGTTATCACCATCTGTAAACATAATAACAGATGGTATAGGTTTAAAAAAATATACTTCAATGTATAATGATGAGCAGTTAAAGACAAATGTAGTAGAATTTGATGAGATATATTTTTCTGAAAAAGCATTAATAATTATTGCTATTCAGGAAATTAGTAGCTCGAATATTAATAATGTAGTCAAAGTTGTGAAAGTTGATGATAAAGTTATTCTTTGTCAGATTGAAAGACATATTACGTTGGTTGGTACAAGTGATATGGCTATGAATTACATTATTATTCAGGTAGATAATAAGGATATAGCTAGTGTAGAAACGGCTATAGTTGAATAAGTATTAGAAAAACTCTAATACTTATTTATTGTATTAAAAAACTTTATTTTGCTAAATTATGTAAAAGATTGACATAATTTAATTAGAAATATATAATGTAAGGAAGGTGAATAAAATGAATAATGAATACATAAAAATAAGAGGTGCTAGAGAGCACAATTTAAAAAATGTGGATATAGATATACCAAAAAATAAATTTGTAGTTATAACAGGACTTAGTGGTTCTGGTAAATCTTCATTAGCTTTTGATACAATTTATGCAGAAGGCCAAAGAAGATATGTTGAATCACTATCTAGTTATGCTAGACAATTTTTAGGAATAATGGATAAACCAGATGTGGAATTAATTGAAGGATTAAGTCCAGCTATTGCTATTGATCAAAAATCTACTTCCAATAATCCTAGATCAACAGTGGGTACAGTTACAGAAATTTATGATTATTTGCGTTTGTTATATGCAAGAGTTGGTGTACCATATTGTCCAAAATGCGGTAAAAAGATTGAAAGACAAAGTATAGATCAAATTGTAGAAAATGTATTAACATTACCTGAAGGTACAAAAATACAGGTTCTATCTCCAGTAATTCGTGGAAGAAAAGGAGAGTATCAAGCACAATTTGCTCAAATGCAAAAGGATGGTTTTTCAAGAGTTAGAGTGGATGGAAAAGTATATGAACTTAGTGAAGAAATAAAATTAGATAAAAAGAAAAAACATAATATAGAAATAATCGTAGATAGATTAGTTATAAAACCAGAAATAGAATCGAGATTATCTGATGCAATAGAAATATCTTGTAAATTTGCAGAAGGTTTAGTACTTATAGATATATTTGCTAATGAAAATGTTAAAGAAGAGGAAAGATTATTTAGTCAAAATTATTCATGCCCAGATTGTGGAATAAGTATTGGGGAATTAACACCAAGAATGTTTTCTTTTAATAATCCATTTGGTGCATGTCCAACATGTACGGGATTAGGAACAATGTCTAAGATAGATCCAGATTTAATAATTCCAGATAAAAATAAAAGTCTTTATGATGGAATAACTGTAATGGGTTGGAGTACAGTAAAGATGAATAATATACCTAAGATGTATATTAAATGTATTTGTGATCATTTTGGTATAGATCCTTTAACCTCAATTAAAAAAGTTTCTAAAGAATTTATGGATATAGTATTATATGGTACAGATGAATTAATAGATTTTATTTATGAAACTCCTAGTGGCAATCATAAAAGTAAAAAACCATTTGAAGGTGTAATAAATACAATTGAAAGAAGATATAGAGAAACTACATCTCAATCTGCAAGAGATTATTATGAAACGTATATGGTTGAAATGGAATGTCCAGATTGTAAGGGGGCACGTTTAAAGAAAGAAAGCTTAGCTGTAAGAGTTGGTGGAAAAAATATAGATGATGTTGTATCTATGTCAATAAATAAAATTAAAGATTTTATTGCTAATCTTAAATTAAATAAAAAAGATGAAATAATTGCAGAACAAGTAATTAAAGAGTTAAATTATAGATTAGATTTCTTATTAAATGTAGGATTAGATTATTTAACTTTATCAAGAAATGCTGGAACATTATCTGGAGGAGAATTGCAACGTATTCGTTTAGCTACACAAATTGGTACTGGATTAACAGGGGTGTTATATATTCTTGATGAACCAAGTATTGGGCTACATCAAAGGGATAATGAAAAACTTTTAAATTCATTAAAACATTTAAGAGATTTAGGAAATACTGTTATTGTTGTTGAACATGATGAAGATACAATGTATGCTGCAGATTACATTATAGATTTAGGTCTTGGTGCTGGTGTACATGGTGGAAATATTATAGCAAAAGGTAGTGTAGAAGAAATAAAAGCGAATAAAGAATCAATAACAGGGCAATATTTATCTGGTAAGAAAAAGATTGATGTACCAAAAAAAAGAAGAGTTGAGAATAAAAAATTCTTAAAAGTTATTGGTGCTAAACAAAATAATTTAAAAAATATAGATGTGGATATACCTATTGGAGTATTAACATGTGTTACTGGTGTGTCTGGTTCTGGCAAGTCTTCTTTGGTAAATGAAATAATATATAAAGCATTAGCTAAAGATTTAAATGGAGCTAAAATAATACCAGGTAATTATAAAAAGGTCGAAGGATTAGAGTATTTAGACAAAGTTATAAATATTGATCAATCACCAATTGGTAGAACACCAAGATCAAATCCTGCAACATATACAGGGACATTTGATTTAATAAGAGATATATTTACTATGACTAATGAAGCTAAAACTAGAGGATATAAAAAAGGTAGATTTAGTTTTAATGTTCCTGGTGGTAGATGTGAATCATGCAAAGGCGATGGAATATTAACTATTGAGATGCATTTTCTATCTGATGTATATGTTCCTTGTGAAGTATGTAAAGGTAAAAGATATAATAAAGAAACTTTGGAAGTAAAGTATAAAGGAAAAAGCATAGCAGATGTTTTAGATATGACTATTGAAGAAGCTTTAGAATTCTTTAAAAATGTTCCCAAGATAAAGAATAAATTACAAACAGTTTATGATGTTGGTTTAGGATATATTAAGTTAGGACAATCTTCTACAACATTATCTGGAGGTGAAGCACAAAGAGTAAAATTAGCAACTGAATTGAGTAAAAAAGCTACTGGAAAAACATTGTATATTTTAGATGAGCCATCAACAGGATTACATATCGATGATGTATCTAAACTTGTAGAAATATTACAAAAATTAGTTGAATCAGGTAATACTGTTGTAGTAATAGAACATAATTTAGATATTATTAAAATAGCTGATTACATTATAGATTTAGGCCCTGATGGTGGTAATGCTGGTGGTCAAATTATTGCTAATGGATTACCTGAAGAAATAGTTAAAAATAAGAAATCATATACGGGTAAGTTCTTAAAGAAGTATTTAGATTAAAAGCAAATAAATATTATGTAAATAATAATAAAATAGTAACTAACTATTTTATTATTTTATTTTGTTATATTTGATTTGTTAAATGTTTTGTGGTATAAATAATACATGATAAATAAGTTATATAGAGGTGAAATAATGCAAAGTAAATTAGATAAATATATTAAATCAATCCAAAATAAGAAAATTGCTTTTATTGGTATTGGTGTTAGTAATATTCCAGCAATGAAATATCTTAGAAGATTAGATATAGATGTGACAGCTTTTGATAAAAAAAGTTTAGAACAATTAGGTGATAAAGTATTAGATTTAAAATCTTTAGGCATTAAGCTTGAAGTAGGTGAAGATTATTTGAAAAAATTAGTTGGATATGATGTTATATTTAGATCACCAACTGTGAGATTTGATTTACCTCAAATTGAAAAAGAAGTTAAAAGAGGAGCAGTAGTTACTTCAGAAATTGAACAAGTTGTAGATTTATGTCCAGGTACAATTATTGGTGTTACTGGTAGCGGTGGCAAAACAACAACAACAACATTAATTTATGAAATGATGAATGCACAAGGCTTTGATGTGTATTTAGGTGGTAATATTGGGATTCCTTTATTTGATAAACTAGATAAAATGAAGGAAGATACATATGTTGTTTTAGAATTAAGTAGTTTTCAATTAATGACTATGAAGAAAAGTCCACATATTTCTGTTGTTACAAGTTTAGCACCAGATCATTTAGATGTTCATAAATCTTTAGATGAGTATTACAATTCTAAAAAAAATATTTTTAAATATCAAAAAGAAAATGATATATTAGTATTAAATTATGATAATGAATTGACAAGAGATTTAGTAGATGAAGCAAAAGGTATTGTAAAATTCTATAGTGCAAAAGAAAAATTAAATGATGGTGTAATTATTGATGAAAATAAAATTAAGATTACAAAAGGAAAAGTAAGAAACACTGTAATAAATACTTCAGAAATTAAGATGATGGGTAAATATAATCATTTGAATTTATGTGGAGCAATACTTGCAGTAGATGGAATTGTTCCAGTAGAAAAATGTATAAAAGTAGCACAGAACTTTGTTGGCGTAGAGCATAGAATGGAATTAATAGGTGTTTATGATGGCGTTAAATATATAAATAATGCTATTGCATCTTCACCAATAAAAGCTATAACAAGTTTAGAAGATTTTCAAGATAAAGTTATACTTATTGCAGGTGGCTATGATAAAAATCTTGAGTATGATGAATTTGCAAAAACAATTATAAATAAAGTTAAAAAATTAAATTTAATGGGACAAATACGATTTCAGATTAAAGAAGCTGTTGAGAAACAGTTACAAAAAAATACTGAAAATGATATAGAAATTAATGTTTTTGATACTTTCGAGGAAACAGTATTAAATTCTATTAAACAAGCTAAAAGTGGAGATGTAGTAATATTATCTCCTGGTACAGGTAGTTTTGATATGTTTAGAGATTATATGGAAAAAGGAAATGCATATAAAAAAGTTATAAGAGATTATTATAAAGGTGAGGCTAAATAATGGGATCAATAGCTATGCACTTATGTGTTGCAAATGAAGTAAATAAAATCTTTAACTTGGATATGAATAGTTTTCTTATTGGTAATATAGCACCAGATATATATAAAAATATAACTAATGAAAGAATTAGCACTCATTATATTGAAAAGTATATAATTAATGATAAAAAATATGAATTACCTAATTTGGGTAAATATGTAAATGATAATATACAAACAATTAAAAATGATGCATATATTGTAGGTTATTATTCACATTTAATTGCAGATAAAATATGGTATATGGATGTTGTAAATAAGTATACAGAAGTATTATCTAATGACAAAACTATGGTTAAATTATATAATCAAGATAAATTTATATTCTATCAACAATTTAAAAATGGCGTTTATGAAGATTATACAAATTCCAATAAATATTTATTGCAAAAATATGGTGTGAATATAGAAAAATTACATAATATACCAGTATTAAACATTTTAGATGATGAGTTTACAACCCTTATGAATGAGTTTGTATGCAACGATATCATGAATATTAAATTAGTAAAATTTAATATATTAACTGTTAAAGAAATGGAAGATTGGATTGAAGTTTCTAAAAATGAGGTTATAAAAGAGTTGTGCAAAATTTTAGATAAAAATGGAAAAAATTAAAAAAAATATAACAATTACTTGTTTATTTTTTTTATTTGTGATAATATTCATTATGTAAATATAATGTAGAAAGGAGTTATGTCTATTTAAAATAGTGCATATAATTAAAATGAATAATAAATATGAAATAGGTAGAGATGTAGCAATAAAATATATTATGTTTAAAAAGAGAACGGAATTTGAAGTTAAAAACAAACTTCAAATGCTAAATTATAGTCCAATAATAATTGATAAGGTTATAACTTCTTTAAAAGATGATGGATACATAAATGATAAAGAATACATTAAAAAGTACTTTAAGGAATTGAAGTCATTAAAAAATTGGTCTATTATACAAGTAAAAACTAATTTATCTAAAAGAGGCTGTGAATGTACAATAAGTGATTCAGAATTAACTAAATATGAAATAAATTCAATAACTAATTTATACAGTAAATTCTTATTTAAGTATCCCAAAGCAACAAAAGAGGAAAAAGAGAGTTTTATTCATGCATTGCAATCAAAAGGTTTTGTATATGAAAACATTAAAAATGTAATAAAATAGATAAATAAAAGTGCATTATTTAATGCACTTTTTATGTTATATAACAATAATTATATATATATTTATTGATTTTAATAAAATTATTGATATATTGATTTTTTTATGATAAAATATTTTGAATATAGAAGGGGGAAACAAAATGGGTTTTAAACTATTTAAATCATATAGTGAAAAAGAAGTAAGACGTTTAAAAAAACAAATAGAAGGTATAAATAAATTAGAGGATGAAATGTCAAAATTATCTGATACTGAATTAAGAGAAAAGACAGATGAATTCAAAAAAGAATTAGCTAATGGTAAAACATTAGATGATATTTTAATACCAGCTTTTGCAGTATGTAGAGAAGCATCAAAAAGAGTATTGGGTAAAAGATTGTATGATGTACAATTAATTGGGGGTATTATACTTCATCAAGGTAGAATTGCCGAAATGAAAACTGGTGAAGGAAAAACATTTACAGCAGCTCCAGCATTATATTTAAATGCATTAGCAGGTAAAGGTTGCCATTTAGTAACAGTAAATGATTATTTAGCAAAATACCAAGGTGAAATGATGGGAAAACTATATAGTTTTCTAGGATTAACTGTTGGTTTAATAATTCATGGTTTAAATAATGAGGAAAAACATGCTGCATATAATGCAGATATTACTTATGGTACAAATAATGAATATGGATTTGATTATTTAAGAGATAACATGGTTGTACGTAAAGAAGATGCTGTTCAAAGAGGATTAAATTATGCTATAGTTGATGAAATAGATAGTATTTTAATTGATGAAGCAAGAACACCATTGATTATATCTGGACAAGGTGAACAATCATCAGATTTATATAAACAAGCAAATGAATTTGTAAGAAGATTAAAAGCAAAAGTTGTTGTTGAAACAGATGATAAAAAAGAAGATTCAGAAGAAGATAACGAATATGACTATATAGTAGATTTAAAAACGAAAAGATCAAGTTTGACTGAAACTGGTATAAAAAAAGCAGAAACATATTTTAATGTATCAGGAATTACAGATATAGAAAATACAACTTTATTACATCATATTAATCAAGCTTTAAGAGCTATTGGAATTATGAAAAGAGATAAAGATTATGTTGTAAAAGATGGAGAAGTTCTTATAGTAGATGAATTTACTGGAAGAATTATGTATGGAAGAAGATATAATGAAGGATTACATCAAGCTATTGAAGCAAAAGAAGGTGTAAAAGTTGAACATGAAAGTAAAACTCTTGCAACAATAACATTCCAAAACTATTTTAAAATGTATGAAAAATTATCTGGTATGACAGGTACAGCAATGACTGAGCAAGATGAATTTAGAGAAACGTATAATTTGGATATTGTTGAAGTCCCAACAAATAAGCCAATGATTAGAAAAGATGAAGAAGATCTTGTATTTAAAAATGTAAAAGGTAAATATAATGCAATAATTCAAGATATAAAAGATTGTCATGTAAAGGGCCAACCAGTATTAGTTGGAACTGTTACAATAGAAAAATCTGAATTAATAAGTGCAATGTTAAAAAGAGAAGGCGTAAAACATGAAGTATTAAATGCTAAAAATCATGAAAAAGAAGCGCAGATTATAGCACAGGCTGGTAAATATAGTGCTGTAACAATAGCAACTAATATGGCTGGTCGTGGTACAGATATTATGCTTGGTGGAAATAGTGAATTTTTAGCTGTTAATGAATTAAAAAAATTAGGGTATGAAGAGGATGTTGTTGTTCAAGCAACTGCATATAATGAAACAAATGATGAAGTTGTTTTAGAAGCAAGAAAACAATATCTTGAATTATGTAATAAATTTGAAAAAGAAATAGAAGTTGAAAGACAAAAAGTAGTAGATGCTGGTGGATTAAAAGTAATTGGTAGTGAAAGACATGAATCAAGAAGAATAGATAATCAATTAAGAGGTCGTTCTGGAAGACAAGGCGATCCTGGTTCATCAAGGTTTTATGTATCATTAGATGATGATGTTATGAAGTTATTCGGATCAAAGAGAATGCTAGGTTTATTTGAAGCAATGAAGATACCGGAGGATATGCCAATAACACATAAGATGTTATCAGGTACATTACAACAAGCCCAAAAGACTATAGAAGGTATTCATTTCTCTCAAAGAAAGAATGTCTTAAAATTTGACGATGTTATGAATAAGCAAAGAGAAATTATATATAAACAACGTAAACAAGTTTTAAATGGTGAAAATGTAAAACCAGATATTATGCATATGAGAGATGGATTAATTGAAGAATATGTTAATATGTATTGTAGTGATGAGCATAAAGACAATTGGAATTTAGAAATGCTATATACAAAATTAGGATATATATTTAATCAAAAATTTGAAGGTCTTGAAAAAGATTCGAAGAATGCTCAAGAATTAATTCAAAAGATTACCGAAATTGGTAATAAAAAGTATACAGAAAAAGAAGAAGAACTTGGCGCAGATAAAATGAGAAATGTTGAAAGAATTGTGCTATTACAAAATGTTGATGATAAATGGATGGCACATATTGATGCAATGGATCAATTTAAAACAGGTATTTTCTTAAGAGCATATGCACAAAGAGATCCAGTAGTTGAATTTAGAAAAGAA
>Ga0172378_10004235_pt1 | contig 13464 bp, 10 predicted proteins | sample GrowelOW332metaG_FD_119755 | JGI IMG/M metagenome (GOLD analysis project Ga0172378, IMG submission 119755) | Groundwater microbial communities from an aquifer near a municipal landfill in Southern Ontario, Canada - Pumphouse #3_1 metaG | ecosystem: Environmental > Aquatic > Deep subsurface >...
TAATATGCAAATAATTTCTGCCTCCGGCAATGCATCCTCCCATAAATTCACCATCATTTTGAAAATCAATAGTGAAAATCGGTTTTCCTCCTTTGGCAGCACGTACTTCCCGTAGTCTACGATAAATATAGGCCCGTTGTTCAGGAGTTGGTAAAAGCGTTTTTACGGCGTCTATGCCCACCGGCATGTAGTGGAAATACCAACTATAACGGCAGCCCTTGGAAACTAGTAAATCTAAAAAAACATCTGAAGTTACCATCTCTAAATTTTCCTTAGTATAGCAAACGGAAGCCCCAAAAAGCAGTTTGAATTTTTTTAATAAATCCATTGCTGCCAATGTTTTCTTAAATGCTCCTTTTCCACGTCTTGAGTCATTAATTTCTTCAAATCCTTCAAGACTTAGAGACAAAGAAAGATTTCCTATTTTAAGCATTTCTCTACAAAAATCTTCTGTTACTAATGTCCCATTAGTAAAGGCAAGGAAATAGCAATCGTCATGCTTTTTGCACAAACGCACCAAATCATCTTTTCTTAACAATGGCTCTCCGCCCGTATACATAAAAAAGTGAATTCCTAATTTTTTAGCCTGCATTATAGTTTTGTCTATTTCCTCATAAGAAAGACTCATATTGTGGCCATACTTTGCCGCCCAGCATCCCTTGCACTTCATATTGCAAGAACTCGTAGGATCAAGCAAAATAACCCAGGGTATATTAAACCCATACTTCTGGCGATTGGCACGTACTGTTTTGGTGCCCAAATATGCGGCTTCAAACCCAAGATTTAAAGCTGTAGTGCGCAGCACTGAGTGATCAACCTCTTTTATTAGTGACTCCACATAACCTTTCCATTTACCCTTAGGTTCTATAATTATTCTTTTTGCTGCTTGGTAACTCTCGCCGGCAAATAATGGCCCAGCAATTTTTTCTACAGTGGTTAATATTTCTATGAGATTTTTTTCGCGATCATGTTTTGAACATTTCAATGTCCTATTTATAATTTGACGAAGCATTCCTTTTTCCATACTATTAACCAACGATTTCATATATAAAACCTCCTTGTATTTATATAGAACAGCGTAAATTTTACATTTAACATAACAATTCCTCTTGTTGGAATATTAGTTTTGAAACACCACCATAATATAATATAAGTGTACATAAAAAGAGATGAATCTGAAAAGATTCATCTCTTTAATATAGTACATTAGAATTATACAATTGTTATGAAACGTCTAACTAAAATAGATATTTATTATACTTTATCGCTATCGCTAAGCCTTACCAACTCATTAATAGATATGTTACTAATTATTTGATAAATTTCTGAAATAGCAACAGCGGAAAGGTTACTGGCATCCTTTAACCAACTAACGATTATAAAGGTAATACCATTGGCATAGTATTGAGCTAACATTTTAGGTGTAATGGGACCAAGGTGCCTTACTTGGAAAATATTTTTCTTTATAAAAAGCTCCAAAAATAATTTCTCAAAAAGCCCAAAAATGATTTTTTCAAAAGAATTCTGGCCATCAATCTTTACCGCTTTAGTGTAAAATTTCTTATCCCGTTCGATTTGTTTGAGCATCAAATCGATTGCCCCTTTTAACATATCATCTTCAATCAACAGTGTTGCCGGCAATATAACCTCATTATAAAAAATCCATTCTAAAAGTGCATATTTATCAGAAAAATGGTTATAAAATGTTGGCCGAATAAGCCCAACATTTTTAGTTATATCTTTGATGGTAATCTTTTCAAAAGCCTTGGTCTTTAATAATTCTTTTAAACTTTGCGCAAGCAAATTATTGGTAGATTCCTCATTTTTCCCCATTTAATCACCTCTGCAAGCATATTTCTATAGTTCAAAGTATAACATTTAAGTAGTTTTTGAGCAATGTTGATGCCTACTGTTTTTATAGTCATTGCTATAATGCTTTATACTATGAATATGTTGGAAATACGCCCAAAACTTTAGCTATATAAAAAATATATTGCTTTTTGCAACTTCTACAACAGAAAAATTATGCTATAAATTTAGTCATTAATTTTTTATCCATTCCTTAATTCTTTTTTTGTTGGCAGCATAGGTAAGCGTGAATAAAAACAGAGCCATAATTCCACACCCAGGGAAGCCTAATAAGCCCCCTGTGTATTCCATTAGTATTCCCGCATAGAAATTACCAATAGGTGTAGAGCCTTGGTTTAAAAAGGCATATACACTCATGACACGGCCTCTATATTGTTCTTCAGATGTTAATTGAAAAATAGAATTCCCCATGTTCATAAACACCAAATTAGCAAAACCTATAATACCAACAGCCAAAAACGCTATATAATAATTCGCTATAAAAATCATGCTTATTTGAATTCCTATAGTCAACAGTAAACTGCCTATAAACAGGGACTTTTTAATTCCATTTTTTGCTCGGGCAGACATAAATATAGCTCCCAGAAACGCCCCTATTCCTGCCGCACTCATTAGCGCGGTATATGCACTGCTTCCCATGTGTAATACCTCTTTTGTAAACACGGGGATTATAACATCATTATTCATGGCAAAGGTACAGACAATAGCCATCAGTATGACATTGATTTTTAAGGTAGCTTCATGCTTAATATATTGTATTCCTTCCTGCATCTCCCGCATGATATTCTTTTGCATGTTGGTCGTTTTTTTGTTTTCAGTATGAATATAAAACAAGCTTAGCAATACCGTGAGATAACTGAAGGTGTTAATTAAAAAGCAAAAACCGACACCAAACTTTATTATTGCTAATCCAGATAAAGCCGGCCCAATTATTTTTGCTAAATTAACAATAGTTGAATTTAAAGATACCGCATTCATAATGTTTTGCTTACCCACCAAATCAGAAAAAAAAGACTGCCGAGCCGGCATATCAAGAGTTTGAATAATGCCAAATATAGCACTAAGTAAAAAAATGTGCTGATATGTTACTAAATCCCAAAATGTAAGCAAGGTTAAAACAAGTGCTTGCAACATAAACAAGAACTGTGTAAGTAACAAAAGATTGCGTTTAGAAGCTACGCGATCGACTATTACCCCCGCAAATAATGTAAATAGTAACATTGGTGTAAATTGACAAACACCAACCATACCAACCAAAAAAGGTGAATCTGTTATAGAATATACCAACCATATCTGGGCTGTTCTTTGCATCCATGTGCCAATGAGGGATATACATTGCCCACATAGAAAATAACGAAAATTTTTATAATGTAACGACGAAAATATCTCATCTAATTTGGCTGTTAGCAAGCAAAAACACCACACTTGTCATTTATTTTTTGTCTAAAATATTTTTGTAATTTTTACGCTTAATATTCGAGTAACCCGCTAACGAAAATTCTACATCTTAGTGTGTTATTTAGCAAATTATATTTTAGCATAATAAAGAACAGCTAAAGGCCTTTTCACCTAGAGCTGTTCTCCACATTTTATAGACAAAATTTGCACTCCCAGCTTATAAATATCAAGCTTTATTTAAACCTTTAAACTCCTCCAAAAGATTTATCAGCTAATACATTTTTGATAAAAATTTCAACAATATTGGGGTCAAATTGCGTTCCTGCGCATCTATCAATTTCTTTAAGAGCAATATCCTTGCTTACAGTCTTACGGTAAGTTCTATTTTCGGTCATTGCATCATATGTATCGGCAATAGCAATAATTCTTGCTTCAATAGGGATTTGCTCTCCTTTTAATCCATACGGATAACCGGTTCCATCATATCTTTCGTGATGAGAAAGAACAATCTTGGCTAAATCTTTGTACTCAACAGTGTGTTCTAAAATTCTTGCCGATTTTGCTGTATGTGTTTTGATTATTTCTCCTTCTTTTTCATTCAACTTACCTTTTTTATTTAAAATTTCTTCATCAATACCTATTTTACCAATATCATGCAAAAACCCTGCAATCTTGATTCTGTTAACTGCTTGCTTAGTCAAATTCATTTTTTTGGCAATCGCTTCACACATTAACCCTACGCGCTCTGAATGATCCTTTTCTCTTTTACTTTTTTCAAATAAGGTCTGCATTATAAGCTTGACCGTATTACTTTGATCACTCTGGCTTTCATAATACTTTCGCTTATACATAAAATGTTCTGCTTCTTTTAGCAAATCATCAATGTCATCTTCTTCTCGCCTTTGAAAACTATAGCCAAAAGATACAGAGGAAAAAGTCTTATTATCATTGTTAGTAGAATTAACATTTTCAACTAGGTAGTCCATGCTTCTTCTAAGTTTTTCCTCACTTGTTTGAGTAAATAAGATAGCGAATTCATCCCCACCTATACGAGCCAAAACATCTTTGTCATCAATAGATTTTAGCATTAGATTTGTAACATCTTTTAGCCTTTTATCACCTTCAGTATGCCCAAAAGTATCATTACATGCTTTTAATCCATTTACATCACCTAATATAATACCTAAGGGAAAATTGTTTTTTGTTTTTACCCTTGTAAATTCCTCTTTAAAAAATCTCCTGTTGTAAATACCTGTAAGATAATCATGATATGCCATATACGCATATTTATCTTGTAGTTTTTTCCGCTTAACAATTTCCCTTTCCAGGTTATTCTGTATTGTTCTTCTTTCGGTATTATCCACTACACTCTCAATTAAATACTTTTTACCATTAAACTCTGTGCTTACCACCGTTTTAATTATTGAATTTACCGCCCCATTAGAACACATTATTTCACGTTCCGAGTTATCTACGTCCTGCCCCAAATCAATAATGGGACACTTACCTTTTTCAGATGGACATAATAAAGTATGACAACTCTTACCAATAATTTCTTCAGCTGAATATCCTGTGATACTCAAAATTTTTGCGTTTGCATAAACAATGCACTGAGTAGCGCACTCAATGATAACTACGCCAAACCCAAGTTTTTCTAATACCCAAGGAGCAAAAAGCGAAATATTATCTGAACTAATAGCGCACATATTAACAGAAGCTTTCTTTGCCTTGCTCATAATACAGCCTCCCACTAAGTTTCCCCATATTGCTGAACAGTATTTCACTAAGACTGCTTAAGAAATTTTAATAACATGTTTATCTATCATTATTTTTATTCGCTTTATATATGTAAACTCCTGCTTATATTTAAAGTTACCCAAAATGTTTTATAACTAAATTCTGCATATTTGATGTATAATCATCTTTATAGTAGTCAAATGAAAGGAGTTGTTTTTATGAAAAAACACATTACCATCCTTTTAACTATATTCTTTATGCTTATTTTACCAATTTTCGCCTATGCTTCTGACTATGTCGGTAATGCCCGTACACATAAATTTCACTATGCCGGCTGCTATTACGTTTCAAGAATGAACGAGAATAATAAAGTTTGGTTCGAAACACGGGAAGAAGCAAGTAACGCTGGTTATATTCCCTGTAAAGTATGCAGACCATAAAACTTAAAAATTGTATGGAACATACATTCAATGCATCCTAAAAATTATTTACTAACATACCAAAAGGACTGACTATTATTAGTCAGTCCTTTTGCTGCTAGCAAAAATCTCCTATAATTACCTAGATACCTGAAAACCCTAAGTTTTATTTTTCTTTTTTACCTTCACTCTTATATAAGCATTTTCCGAAGTCGCACTCCTTCACAAATTCGTAAAATGTTCTTGAGAGCTTCATATCAAGAATACCACTCTTGTATATTAGCCAAGTATTACGAGCCAACAACTTACCTTTTTTATCACACAAGGGTATAGAGTATAGTCCTGGTTTATCATCTATTAGGATAGAAGGTAAAAGCCCATAGCCTAAACCCTTAAAAACCATTTCCTTACTCAAATCCAAATTGCTTACTTGCATACCAATCTTAGGTGGCACTTTAAAGTTATCATTCCACCATGCATCTAGAAATGTTCGATAATAAACCTCAGTATCATAATCAATACGAGTCATATGCGGTAAGTCTTCTAATTTAAAAGGTTTTGTAGCAACCGCGCACACATAATTTGTAGTCAATAATAACTTAGAGTGCTCATCCCAACCGAAATCATTGCGCAAAAAGCCAAAATGTAATGCTTTAGAATTCATAAGACCCAACACTTTGCTGCTTGGGGCTATGGAGATATCGAAGGTTACCTTGGGGTAAAGTTCTTGAAACTTACTTAAAAGCTGTGGAAGATAGTAAGATGCCAAAATACTTGGTGCCGCTATCCGCAATATACCACCAATTTCGTCTCCAAGATTTGCTAGTTCTTCTTTGAAAGTACTAATTTCATTCAAAATTTTTAGAGCGAAAATTGCCGCCCTTTCCCCTGCGCTAGTAAAAGTAATTCCCTTGTTTCCCCTATAAATAAGAGTAATACCCAAGTGATTTTCAATTTGCTTAATACGTGTAGTAAGGGCCGGTTGTGACAGATATAGCATTCTTGCTGTTTTAGTGATATTTTTTTCTTCGTATAAAGTTTTGATTATTTGCCAATCTCGCTCATCCATATTAATACCTCTCTTTGTTCTCTATGACGTTATTTTAACACACTTATGTACCTCGTAACACCATAGAAAATGAAAAGACGTACACCCTTATCCACTGGCGCACGTCTTTTCACAAATTATCTTTTCACTTGTGTTTGGTTCTTTATTTGCCCCGTTGGAAGTTCTCTAATAAGATCTTTGGATTTCCCTGCTCGGAGGATGTAGCTGTCCGTGGAATGGCCAAGAATGGCTACGATTTTCTTACTAATGGCAATAGTCTTGTCCAAGTCAATACCTGTAGCTATACCGGATTCGTCGCACATATGCACCACGTCTTCTGTAGCCACATTACCTGCTGCTCCCGGCACAAAAGGACATCCACCTGCACCGGCAAAACTAGTATCAAACTTGGTAAAACCACTAAGCATACCGGCCATAATATTGGCCATACCCATACCACGAGTATTGTGGAAATGAAGCCACCAATTGACCTCAGGATAAGCCCCTAACATTTCCATACAGATAGCATTCACTTGCTTGGGATAGGCCATTCCCGAAGCGTCAGAAAGAGAAATTTCCTTCACTCCCACCGCCAGGTAAGCCTCTACAATATCCCGTACGTTTTTAACCGGTATTTCTTTATCCCATGGTGAACCAAAACTCATGGATATGGAACCGGAGATATCTATATTAGCCTCCCTAGCCTTAGTAACTGCTTCCTCAAAACCCGCCACCGTCTGTGCAGGAGTCCTGTTTAAATTAGCTAAATTGTGAGATACACTGGCAGAAACGTTAAGCTTTACCTTGGTACAACCACACTGCACAGCCCTATCTACACCTCTGCTGTTAGCAATAAGAGCACGATATTCTACTCCCTCTGCTTTTTTTATACCCTTAAAAACTTCATCTGTATTAGCCATTTGCTCTACTGCTTTGGGACTTACAAATGAGCCAACTTCAATAACTTTAAAACCTGCGTCTGACATATCATTAACCAGACTTATCTTCTGCTCAGTGGTTAGCAAAGTCTTTTCATTTTGTAAACCATCCCTAAGCCCTACTTCGCAAATAGTTATACTTTCCGGTAAATTCGCAAAGTCCATTTATATTACTCCTTCCGCTTTCAAAGCTTGCAAATCGCTATCTTCTAAACCTAGATATGCTTTATAAACTTCAGCGTTGTGAGCACCTAACTCTGGGCCAACCCATTTAATTTCACCTGGAGTTTCGCTAAACACAGGTGCAATACCGGGCATTTTAATAGTCCCTAATTGAGGGTGAGCCATTTCTACAACATCATGACGAGCAATATACTGAGGGTCTTCAAAAATATCTTTAATGCTATAAATAAGGTTAACAGGTACTCCTTCTTTATCTACAATAGCCTTTAAATCCTTATAATCATAACTACCAATCCAAGCACTTACAATTGCATCTAGTTCAGGATCGTTGGCAACACGGTTCTTCATTGTATTAAAATGAGGATTACTTCTTAACTCCTCCTTGTTCATAGCCGTAGTCAGATACTCCCAGGTGCGATCGGTACTGCAAACCAAAACCACCCATTTGTGGTCTTTTGTTTCATAAGTTCCACCGGGGCTTGAAGTCCCGCTAAGCTTTGGTTTGCGCTCACGTATAATGCCATTCTTATCATAATCTGCACAAAGTATTTCCATAAAGCGAAATACACTTTCATAAAGACTCACATCTACTTCCTGACCATTACCATGCAAAACATCTCTGTGATATAAGGCCATCATAGTACCCATACAGGTATATAATCCTGCTATATAATCCGTCAATGAAAAAGAAGGACTTACCGGCGGTCTATCCGGATAACCGGTAATGTAAGTCATACCTGAAAATGCTGTAACAGGTGTGCCAAAACCCGGCAATTTTGCATAAGGTCCCGTTTGTCCATAACCTGTAACATGGCTAAGTATGACATCTTTATTGGCTGCTTTCATTTTGTCATATCCTATGCCCCATTTATCTAAAGTCCCTGTGCGAAAGTTTTCGATAACAACATCTGTTTTTTCTACCATCTTGAGAAACATCTCTTTGCCTTTTTCTGTCCGCAAATCCAAAGTAACTGATTTCTTATTGCGGCCCATACAGGCAAAACGCATTGCATCTTTTCCATGAAAGGGTCCCAAACGTCTAAAAGGATCTCCTCCATTAGGCATTTCAATTTTAATAACTTCTGCGCCAAAATCTGCCATCAAACCTGCAGCAAATGGTGCTGCAATAACAGTAGATAAGTCCAATACTGTAACTCCGTTTAACATTCCCATAACAAGCACCTCTCCCAAGTTTTCGTTTAAACCACTCTTCAGCCTTAGCTTATTTTTATTATATGATTTTCCTCAGAAGTTGAAAAATACTGAATTTGAATACGTGGTATAAAGTTTTTCTATTACAAGCTTTCTGTGTTTATTTGTAATTTATGCCTTTTAACGGACTTGGAAATATAGATAAATTCCCTAGCGGTACAGAATATAAATGAAGCATGACTCAAGCTTTATACAAAACTCGGTTATGCTTCATTTGTCTATTACAAATATTTATCCTCCAAATACTCCAATCCAACGCCAATAAGTTGCGGCACATATTGCATATACGATACAGCCCACTACAGAAATAGGAATACCTACCTTAGGGAAATCCCAAACCGTAAGTTGTCCCGTACTATACACTAATATATTTGGGTTAGTACAATAGAACATCAATACAGGATATCCCCCTATAATCATACCTGCAGAAAGCGCCAATACTTGTGGTGGTAATCCTGCTTCCACTCCCAGAGCAATAATCATAGGCATCATAGCAGTCGTCATTACCGTAGTTCCTACAAAAAAGAAATGCATGAATTGACAAATCAGCATAACAACTATTGTTAGAAGAATTACAGGCAGTGCCTGCAGTCCAAAGGCCTGAAAAGCCTGAGCTGCTAGCCATTTAGAGGCCCCTGTCTTCATGAGCAAAGTACCTAAACCAATACCGCCGCCTACAACCAATAAAATACTATAGTTAATATGTGGTGAAGCTTTCTTCCATTTGAGCACGCCAAACTTAGGAATGAACAATAGCAAACTTCCTGCCATACAGATTGTTGTTGTGTCGATTTTGATTATTTTTCCCGTTGCCCAGCCCACAACAACAAGTAAGAATACAACAAGAGTATATATTTCATCATATTTCATAGGACCCATTTCATTCAGGCTCTTAGTTACATAAGATGCCCCGCCCGGTATTTCCTTTTCTTCGGGTTTAAAGAGAATCTGAATAAAAGCCCATGTAATTATAGTCATCAAGAGAGCGGGTGGAAATCCTATTTTTAACCATTCCATATAAGAAATTGTAGGTCCACCGGCTTTTTGGATAAAATCGATAATAACAGGATTAGGCACAGTTGCTGTCAAGATGCCAGCTGCAATCGTACAATTAGTCATCGTTAATGTTAATAATAAATTCGCTCCGAACTTTGTACGGCCTTCACCTTTGAACAACTCTATAACACTGATACACACGGGCAGTAAAATCGCTACACGAGCCGTGCTAGAAGGAACAAGAAAAGATAACATAATGTTTGTTAATACTACGCCAATAGTAATTTGCCTTGTAGAAGAGCCCACCGCTTTCAAAATTAGATAAGTAAGACGTTTTGCTAAATTTGTCTCAATCATTCCAGCTGCCAAGATAAATGCCCCAAACATCAAGAACAATGACGAAGACGCAAATGATGATAACGCTGGACCAATTTTAGCAACACCCATCAACACGGCAAGTGGTGCTACAGCAATACTCGTTACTGCCAAAGGAACAGCTTCTGTTAAATATAAGATAAAAATACCGGTAAACAAAGCTAATGCATGATGCCCTTGTGGCGTTAACCCATGACCCAGTGGCATGTACCAGACTATCATTCCGAATATGATAGCGAGAGGAAAACCCCATTTCTTTCTTAATACGTCAATCTTATTTTCTCCCAAAATACTCCCTCCTTTTTATACTTACATTTCATCCCTCGGACGTATTGGCCTATCCCCCTCTCAGATAAATGTGCAACTAGTAAAAATATATGTTCTTTCTGAAAATTCTGTTTCTTAAAATCATTATTATCCAAAACAACTTTTGAAAAACTCTTCCAACTCTATATAAGCAATTATTGGAATTATTATCGTATGCACTCACCGGTAAAAACTCCAACAAAAAAATCTCTATTTGTCTACTGCTAAATATTTTTCCTGCATCCGTTCTACACTGTATCTTCCATTAATTGTAAGTGTAGCTTAGTTTTCTGAAAATAGAAAATATTCTTTTTGAATTGGCACCATAAAAATTTATTATATCAAAATTGATTATGACCTCTGGGTTTTGTGACAAGATTTACTGACCCTTTTTATCACAAAAAAGTTTTTCATATCTTAAGTATTATTCCACCACACACCAAAAATCGCCGATATTTACTCAGATACGCGAAAGACCGAGGATTTGTTAACGGTATAGTACACACAGGTACATACCATTAACAAACCGCAAGGTCTGACAAAGTAGATGAGTGAATATCAGCGATTTTTTAAGTAATTAATATACAGGCTGACAAAGCTTTTCTATCTTCCCTCACCAGCTTGCTTCCTATCATAGTTGTCATGGTCTTCATGATCATCGCGTTCTCTAAGGTTATCATGATAGCTATTTTGTTTTCCTGCATGTTGTTGTAAATTGTGCGCCGGCTTTGGATTTAGAATTCTTTTCTCTTGTTGATTCAACGGGTGTTGATATGCTGCCTCTGCAACAATTGGTAAACTTGCCGAACCCATAAATTCTGTTAATATCAGCACCGCCAGTAATTTTTGCATTTTTTTCTTTAGCATTATCATCACTCCTTTGATTTTTTCCAACCACTAAATTAGGTTCTATAGTCATAATACCAATAATATATGTACACAGCATGTCAAAATACTGAACTAGATATGTTCTAAGGGTTTTCGATGCCGGCAAGTTGAAATTTGAAAACTTAGGGCATTAATTTATTTAATAATTTGAAAGTGCTTTTTTCAGTTGATTTTTTCAATCACTTTTCCATACACACCAAAAATCGCCGATATTCACTCAGATACACGAAAGACCGAGGATTTGGTATGATAAGATGTTTTTCCTCTTTTGTCATATTCTTCCCAACTGGTCAACACTATTTTTTCCCCCACGCGCACAAAATCGCCGAAATTCACTCAGATACACGAAAGACCGAGGATTTGTTAATGGTATAGTACACACAGGTACATACCATTAACAAACCGCAAGGTCTGACAAAGTAGATGAGTGAATATCAGCGATTTTAATATGAACAACGTACATACCATTAACAAACTACAAGGTCTGACAAAGTAGATGAGTGAATATCAGCGATTTTCATTAGTACATTTTATTGCTTATTTATTTACCTTCATAGACCGGTATAACTGTAACCTTAGTTATTATGGTTATAATGGTTATTAAAGTCATCGTGGTTATCATGTTTATCATTGTTGTCATGGTTGTCATGGTTTCTCCTTTGTATTTCTCGTTGATGTTCTCGTCTTTGCGCCTCTTTTTGATGTTGGATTCTTTCCTTTTCTTTTTGACGCTCTATCCTTTGCACTTCGCGTTGGTGCTCAATTCTTTGTTGTTCTCTTTGATGTTCAAATCTTTGCTCTTGTGCATTTTGAGAATGATAAGAAGATGCCTCCGCAATAACTGGTAGACTAGCCGAACCCATAGTTCCTACTAATACAAGCACTGCCATTAATTTCGGCATTGTTTTCTTTAACATTATAACCACTCCTTTTATTTTCCCTGACTAATTAGTCAAGCTTTCTATGGTTATAATACCAATGATGTATGTCTAAAGCATGTCAAAAGACTTATATACATGTGTTCTTCTTTATATAACGCTAACCTAAGCTTACAAATGATGAAAATAATATATTCCATGCATAAAAAGGCACTCACCTAGTTGTGAGCACCTTTAAAATACCTATACTGTTTTTTCAATTTTTCACTATCATGCCCTACATATTCTGTCTGTGGTTGTTAACATCGTTGAATAGATTTACAAATCCCGTATCTTTCATTAACGTATATATTCAACATACTATATTCCTTTTATTTGTTTAACAATAGCATCCACGATGTCTTTCCACGCCCCCGTTGGCATATCATGACCCATACCTTCAATCAAAAGCAATTTGGCATTTGGTATCGTATGTGCCGTATCTATTCCCGCCTCAACCGGAAATAAAGGATCAGCTGTCCCATGAATTACCAGTGTTGGAATTTGCAATAATGCAAGGCTTTTTCTTCTATCTCCATTAGCAACCAAAGCCGCATTTTGACGCAAAGCTCCCTGTGGATAATAGGCTCTATCATAACTTTCTTCAAGATACCTTCTTGCCCTTTCCTCTTCGAAAGGAAATCCTTTACTCCAAAGGCTCTTCCATATACGAAAATTATGTTCAATATACGCATTTCGTTCCGCAGGTGGTGGTTCTATCACCATTGCCAATGTTTCCTTAGTTATTTGAGGATTGTTGGGATTACCGGTAGAAGACATTATAGAAATCAAGCTACTTGTACGTGACGGATAACGGCAAGCAAAAACTTGTGCAATCGCTCCTCCCATAGAAGCTCCACAGATATGTGCCGTTTCAATTTTTAACGCATCCAGTAACCCAGCCATATCATCTGCCATATCTTCCAATTTATATGCTGTCTCAATCTTTTTGTTCTCTTTGGCCGCATTATAAACTTTTGTCATATTGGGAATACCTGCCGCATCAAATTTTGTAGACAAACCTGCATCCCTATTATCAAAGCGTATAACGCATAAGCCATTCTTTGCAAGCATATCACAAAACTCTGTTTCCCAAAAATTCATTTGTGCGCCATTTCCAGCAATGAGTAATAATTTAGGATTGCTATATTCACCAAAAATTTCATATTCTATTTGTA
>Ga0172378_10004236_pt1 | contig 13464 bp, 12 predicted proteins | sample GrowelOW332metaG_FD_119755 | JGI IMG/M metagenome (GOLD analysis project Ga0172378, IMG submission 119755) | Groundwater microbial communities from an aquifer near a municipal landfill in Southern Ontario, Canada - Pumphouse #3_1 metaG | ecosystem: Environmental > Aquatic > Deep subsurface >...
AGCAGGTCTTATAATATTAACTTTAGATTTTATAGTCCTTATGGGGATAAATTAAGTGTATTTAGGTTTGTATATGTACCATTTATTGCACTATTAGCATTAGCATTGCCTAGACAAGATGGTTTGTTAGGCTATAAATCTCCATTTCTTATTAAAGTCTCTAGCCCTGGTTATTTTGATATAGACATGGGTGTCGTCACTAGCATGACTATTACAAAAGGTGGTTCTGATAACCTTTGGACAATTGATGGATTACCACAAATGATTGAAGTCAACTTGAACGTTACTGATTTGTATCCTCAATTAGTACAAATTGATAATGACGGATTATTTGCTTATAATTTAGGTATCTCTTCTTTTTTAGAGAATATGGCTGGTATACGACCGAGCCAATTAAATTTCCATTTAAGAGCAAAAGCATTAATTCAAAGAAAATTGTCTGATTCATTTTTATTTGGTACTCCTGAAAATATCCAACACGGTGTAGAAGATTTTATACAGGAAGTTCAGAACAAAATAGCAACTAATTTATTGAGATAGTCTTTAATTTTTAAGAATTTCACTAACAGATAGATAGGAAGAATACATTAAATTGTATTTTTCCTATCTATTTATAAAAAGATTTAAAGGGCAGTTGATTAAACTAGGAGGATTCTTATTGTGTCATTGAAGAAAGGAAATATTAATATAAATCAGACAACTAAATCTGTTAAAAAGAAATTAGAACGAATTAAGGAAAGTACAATTGATTTATCAATTGAAAAAATAGACGATAACAAAGTTAAAGCAGTTATTATAATGGATACTATAGTAGAACCTTATGTACGTAATAGAATGTCAGGTGGGTTTGGTAAGAAAGATGATGATGGTAAATCTAAAACAGGAGGAGTACATTTATATGACCCATTAAATTCTTATAAAAACTATGTACAAAAAGAATTGGGAAAATTACTTAAGGAACAATATCCTGATTACCAACTTTGTAAAGGCGAAATAGAATTTAATATTACTATTTGGACAAAGCCTCCTCAAGCATTTACTAAGAGACAACTAGTCTGGTCGATTATTAAGAAATTATTAAGACCTTTAATAAAACCAGATATCGATAACGTAGCAAAGACCGCAATGGATTTTTGTTCTAAACTATTTTGGGAAGATGATAATCAAGTAGTAACACTTATAGTACGAAAGTATTATGGAGAAAGAAATAAGACAATAATCATATCAACAATGGATATAGAACCTGTAAAAATATTAGGAAGAACAAATAAGGAGGAAGAAGAATTATGGCAGACACTGAGTCTTTAGATACTTCGAAGTATCTTAACAAAGATGATATAAATATGATATCAAAACTCAATCAAATAAAACGTGATATAACATCATATTTTGATATGGATTTATTTATTGAGCATATGAAAAAAATTATAGATGAATCAGAGTACTTTGATTTTAGAAGTAAAACTGCTAGGTCTTTTATTGAGAAAGACCGACCAACATTCATAATCAAATATATAACAGAAAAAGTTAGAAAAGATTTAGGTTCATTTGATGGTTTACCAGAAGAGATAGAGAATCAACAGGTGGACTATATTGCTGATCTCATAACTAATGATATCATTACTAAGTTCTCTAGGTTTATTACAGATTGCATCACAGATTCAGAAAAATTAAATGAGTTATTCTCTGGCCTCCCCAAAGATGTTAAAGAATTCTTTATTTCAAATATCTATACAATTAGGGTTAATATCAAAGAGAATAATATCTATATAATCTATTTTATCTAAAACAAAATTTTTAATTTCTAGGAGGACATTAAATGTTAAAATTCATTGGCAGTGGTTCTGCATTTAATACTAATTTAGGTAACACAAGTGCATATATAAAAAAAGATGATAAACTGCTTCTTATTGATTGTGGAGAATTGACTTTTGATGGTATTTTAAAATTAAATTTAATGGAAGGAATAAAAGAATTACATATTTTAATTACTCATACTCACAGCGATCATATAGGGAGTTTAGGTAGTCTAATTCTTTATTCTTATTATATCAATGGCATTAGGCCTACGATATATCTACCAGATTTCCATTTTTATAAAATACTGGGATTAATGGGTGTAACAAGTAAACACTGTTATTTAAAAGATGCAACTTTCATTAATAAAATAACTATCCCATCAATGAATATAAAACTGGAATATGTTCCAACTGTACATTGCAAAGAAATGAATTCGTATTCAATCTTTATTAATAAAGACGACGAGAAAACTATTTTCTTCAGTGGTGATTCTTATGAAATAAATAATATAGCTTTTAATTTCTTAGAAGAAAGAAAAATTGATTATTTCTATCAAGATACATGCAAAGCCGATTATCCTGATAATGTCCATTTGTCTTTAAATAAATTAGTTGAATCAGTTCCAAAACAATTCAGAAGCAAAATTTATTGTATGCATTTGGATAATACTTTTAGCAAAGAAGAAGCTAAACAGTTTGGATTTAATGTAGTTGAAAACGAAAAATAAATATAGATATTTATTTAAGGAGTAATATTTTGAAAGTTTATACTTCTGATATGAGCTACAAAGGTAATGACAGATATGATATATCTGTCAGAACAGGCGATTTAGATTTTGCTCCTACATGGGAAATGGTTATGGGTATTAAGAATCATACAATGAGTGAAAAAGAATATACAAAATATTATCTTGGTATTCTAAAGATTTCCAATAGAAGAGCACATAACAAATGGGTGGATATACTAAATAGAGATGAAATCACATTTGTCTGTTATTGTAAAAAAGGCAGTAAATTTTGTCATAGATATATACTTGGAAAAATATTTGGAAGAATAAAAGACGTTCAATACATGGGTGAAAGATAAATAGCAAATCCTCTTATTTGAGGATTTGCTATTTTATTTATTAGAGTTTAGTTTTTGTAGATTCATCGTCTTCCAATTGTATATAGAAATTAATTGTAGGATTCTTAAAGGATAATCTAGCATCCCTGAATTCTTTCTTAAATTCTTGAACAATAGCCTTGAAGTCTGCTTTAGCATCTTTAACAGCAGTGCTAAAGAAAATTTCTACACCATCTTTTACTTCTTTTTTATCTTTGAAGAAATGAACTTTAACTTCTTTAGAATTATGAAATTGGAATAATACTTCTTCTGTTCCTTTAGGAATACTAAGGGTATAAAGTTTGATACCTTCCCCCTTAAATTCCTGTGCTTCTCTTATTACACCAGTACCTTTAAAAAATCTTTGTACTCCGCTACGGAGTTGCTGACTATCAAGGTTTACAATACGCAAAGTATTAAGAGTTTCCATTAAAGTATAATCAAATATACTTTCGCAGAATGCTTTAGCCATTACTTCTTCATTAATTTCTGTGGCATTTTCTTCTTTTAAAGCCATTCTAACATTTTCCATTTGAATAGCTCTAAATAAAGTATCGTTACCTTCGAATTCTTTTTCAGATTCATTAATAGCCTTAGAGATTTCTCTCTCCTGTTTAACAACACTAGCTACCTTATTTTTTACGCACTCTGAAACATAATCAATATAAGTAGTGATGTCTCTCATATAGGATTCACTGACAATTTTAACCTTTTCAGTATCATCTTTAGCATCAAACATACTATCAATATGATAATTAATAGATTCCATGACACCATTCATAGTAGCCGATGGTAATTCTCTAAATGCTCCTGCTTTGATAAAATGATTAATAATTCCATGAATCTTTCCAGTCATATATTCTTTATTAAGAGATTTTATGTCTTTATCAAGTAAAAGAGCTTCGTTAATTACATTAAAGATAAAATGTTCTAATAGTTCTTGTTGATTTTCTGACTGAAATTTAGCTTTTTCCATGCGAATAGCTCTCTTGTCTCTTGTCTTCTTATCATGGGCTAAAGAGAACATATTGTCATGTTTAGTTTCTGCGTCACTCATAGCACTTTCTTGCAAGCTTACAACTTCATTTGTTTTGTTATTAAGTATATCTGCAATCTTTGAAGATTCATTAACTACACGCTTGCTAAGCTTTGTATCCTTTGTCGTGAATAGTTCCATTACTTCACCCTCTTCTCATTAAATATAATTTATTGTTATTGCATAATTATAGTATTGTTCTGTTCCAACCTGCTCTGTATTAGCAATAAGTTCTTTACGTAGGTTTAGATATTCAGGAACATAATCTATAATTTCCTGCTTATTCATATCTAAAAAAGAAGTGTATTTAGATTCAATTTTCTGGATGGATAATCCATTAATTGAATTGAATTCGATATACCTGATATTATCGAAGTTTTCCTCAAGTCTACGAATGAGATTAGATATCGGAAAAATCCCTTCAGTATTACAACTCTCAATGAAGTCTGATATATAAGACTTAATTGCTTGGTCGTCATCATTTGTAATAATAGTGTTAGCATGAATTGTAAGACTAAGGTCTAAGTCTACACGTTTAACCATACCATAATCAATTGCTTTAGTAACTGAATTATAACTCTTATTGCTATAGTACCAATTAGACTTCCCATAGGTATTATAAAGCTTAATATCAACATTAGTATTATTTTCTAACTTATCCATATTATCTGCCAATGTAGCCATAAAGTTATCAAGCAAATTATATACTAAAGCATAATTATATTGAAAATAATTGTATTCAATAAGAGGAACAGACTTAAGATTCATTCCGCCCTCTACTGGAAATATATTACTCTCAACAGTATTAGAAAGATTAGTGAATAGTTTAATAGGGTCATCATTTGTAAGTACACATACAGTACCCCAATCAACCATATCAGGCATTTGTGTTGCTTCTCCAACCTTTTCTTTACTGAATTCATTGTTGTACATAATTATAATCTCTAAATCTACTTTGTCATCAATGTAAGCATTTTTAACAGAAGTAAATCCATCGTTATCAGGAATAGGACTAGTATTTATAGAGTATAAACTATTATAAATATTCATCTTATTATTATCAATAACATCTTCTCTTTGAGTAGCAAGATATCCTTCATACATCAATTCAGTATCACTTATCCGTTGAAAGTCAAAATACCCATATATTTCTCCTGCCCTTGATTTTAGAACCCCTCTAATCTTTACATTATTATTGAAGTCTGAATCATTAAGATTAGTAGCCATCGTTAAACTAAAAGTATAAACCTCATTAGACATATTATTCCTAGTGATACCGAAGTTGGATACAAGGAACTGATAAGGAATACTGGGGTTAATATAACTAAATGAAAGGCTAGCTGATTCATTTATATGAGTTTTATAATAAATGGAAGCCAACACGGGTGTCTTTTCAACTTTAATAAGATACGGAGTTGAATAAACAAGATATTTAGTTTTATCTTTGTAATCTTCTAATTCAAGTTTATGGTATATACAAAAGTAATTATCAGCTTCGATATCATAAACAACTGCAGTATTTTCAGGGATAGTATAATTATTATCTTGAAGTTCTTTGGTAGTAAGTATAAGATTAGGAATAGTATTGGAAGGAATTACATGTCCTTCATTATTTCTTAATAACAAATATGCGTTCCATAGACGTTTGATAGCATCATTTCTTTTTTTAATAAATTTAATTGAACTATCATTAATCTTATTTTCGTCATTAATCCTATTGAAATAAAGGTCTAAATCATAGTCAGTAATAAGATTATTTCTTACAAGATAATCCTCTATTAATCTTTGTTTGGTTTCTAAATAAGATGGTTTGTCTTTACCGCCAGAAGCATCTGTTAAAGGATTAATATAAACAGCAATCTTACTCATTTCAGAATCATTAACAAAATTAATTAAAGCATTACCACTAAAAGAGAAATTACCTTTAGCACCTTGAGTAGTAAAGATTTCTACATCAAGAGATGAATTAAATCTTGGCCTAAAATTATTAGGTAACGCTGAAAATGAAATCTCAATTTTGTTGTCATCAATAAATGTAAAATAACAGTATTTTTCATCTTCTGGGGGAGTAAATGTATTATTGAAATAAGTCGTCAATAATTCTCTTACACCGTTATATGTGTAATACACATTAAAATATGCCAACTGACCAGAATAATCTATATTGTAAAAAAGATTTTCTGAAATGTCTTCAGAAGTAATTTTAATGGAACTCTCTTTCTTTTCCATCTGATAAATTTCTAATGCAAGAAATAGATACTTTTCGCCATTATAAGAATCTTCCCACATTTTAATATAAGGATTCTTTATTGAAAAGAATGGAAATTCTGATTCGTCATACATATATCTTGCAGTAACAGTATAATCATTGTTAATATTATTTATTTTGAATATTAGCTGAACAGGGAATGGCAACATAAATTTGTAATCACCAAGAGTGAATAAATAATCATTATCTAATACAAATTGGTAAGCACTATCAGAATCAGCTAAATTCTCGTAGGTTTGTATTTTAGTAAATTTAGAACTACCAGTAATATCACTCTTTTTAATACTAAAGTTTACAGTCATATGAGAAGGAACAGCATTGGAAACTTTTGAATTCTGTACTTTAGCGAAGTTATAAATAGACTTTGGTATTGAAGCAGTATTTAAAAAATGTTCATCATACAGTATATTTCTATGATAAACATTGTTTTTGATTTCGTTTGACATAATTTCATTATTGTACCCGAATAAACCAGCTTTTAATAAGCTTATGCCAACTTCATCATTATCATTAACACCAAAGAAGGTTTTAGCTACTTCTAGCCATTTTTCTTCAATACTGTAAGAAGTATTGTTGACAGTTATAATACTATCTTCAGCCATTTTTTTACCTCCTTATTTAAAGAATTTGAGCTTATATTTTCGTTTAGGCATCCCATTAGCTTTATCATACGAATTAGTAGCAACAACTAATGCCTGGCTACCGCTTATCTGTTCTTCCGTAAAATTATATGGGAATAAGTCATTAGTTGTGTATGGGATAAATCCACGTTGAGTTCTCTCTGTTGAATACTTCAAAGCATCAGCATCTAATAACGATACCTTATTAAAGTCTGATAAGATTCCGGGTTCTAAATCTTCCTTAAAAGAGTAAATATATTCGATACTTAATTCAGGAATATCATGGTCTTTTCCATCCGTAACTAAATCACCATAAGGCACAGAAATTGGAACAGCACCAGTATACTTTGACCAAAAAAGGATTGTTTCTCCATCAAAATCTAATACAAAATAATAGATAGATGCTACATAGTCGATAAATCGCTGTTGTATAGCTTCTCTTGATGGCTGAAAAGTTCCCCTTCTTACTTTTTCTGTATATTCTGTCCACAGTTTATGTAGTTTAACTATAGGCAAATGCTTATATTCCTCATAATGAACTGTTAAAGTATCGCCAACTTGGCTATCAATAATAGAGATCGGCAAGGTTTGTTTGTATCCATAAAAAGTTTCTCCAATATCGACAGTCCTTGAAGCTAAATCTTTCCCATCTATTCCTCTAAAGGCATTAGAAAATAATTTAATAAATGGACTAATCGTACTTCCAGATGTACTTAAACAATTCATTAAATCAGGTTCAATATTCTTCATATAAATGAGAAAATTGTCCCTGTCAATATTGTCTTGTGACAAATTTAGTTTGGGAGTAGTTATAAACATATAGGGTATCCCTTTCACATAAACATCATGTGAATTAGGGTCAGATTTACGATAGATATCATACTCTTTTAGCAAATCTATATTATTATATAAAGCAAAATTCCCATCCAAAAAAATTACCTCCCTTATAGCTTTTTCATTATAATCAATTGTTCAATATATTTAAGAATCTCATTTTTAAATATATATTATAAAAATGTTAGAAGAGTCTATTTTTAGATATATAAACCTTAATAAATTATTAAAACTTGAGGATAAACAAATCACCCAAAAACCATCCTCACTCTCTAACATAAGAATCGGAGGATGATAGCATAATGGGAAAACTAATAAAAACTATTTTACTTTTATTAGGCTATTAAACAATGATTGTAACTAAACCGGTTTATATATCATAACGCCATTAGTGATTAATTTCGCTAATGGCATGGGTGATTCAATATTTTTTTTATTTTCTTTTTAGGAATAAGATAACAAATAATTAAGATAAGATTATTAGTAACATAATAATAGAAAGGGAAGTGAAACAGATGGATTTACCTACTTTAATTAGTTTCTTCGATCTATTTGGGTTAGGCAAAAATGATAAGAAACAATTGCCATCTGCTCTAGACGATATTGCCAGTGTTATGGTTGGTGTTAGTACATCTAATAACAATAGCATTAAGTATAGAGCGAGGAATCTTATAGCACAGTATCCAATCTTATTTTCAGATAATATATCATCAACTACTGTTCAACTTTTAAATAGAGCATTAGAACTTGAATATGTAAATCTTCTTAGGCTTATTATTCAAAATGATGGTGCTCCTAGCAATTTTAAAAGTACTGCAGATTACTTAGCCGGATTTCATTCAAATATCCATAATGATAGAAATCTCGATGGTGCTTTGGCTCAAATAGCAACAGAAAGTGTCACAAAAGATGCTTATGATGAATCAGCTATTATCAGTATGGCTTTAAAAGAAGCAAATAAAGAATTGCTAATGCCTTTTAATGAAGACCTAAATCTTAGAATTATCAATGAAGATACCGTTGTTAAAGCACATAAAGCTTTATTAGAAGCAAAAGATTCAAAAAATGGTGATAAGACTAAAGACAAAACTGATAATACTGATCTAAGTAGCAAAACTAAAGTAAATATTGATAAGATTGAAATTCAAAAAGCAAATGAATTAACACCTACAAGTGTAACAGCATCTATTACTTTTACACCACAAAATTCTACCGAAGCTCAAAAGAAAGATATAACATTTGGTGTTAAATGTGTAGCTCATCTTCTGGCTTCAGATGATATTGAAAAATATCTTCCAAATACAGTTATAGCAAAATCACCAATGATGAGACTTATCCAATGGACTACTGGTGAAATTAAATTCTTCCAAGATTTCTTACTTAATTTGGATGAAATCAAAGATATGGCTAAAGATAATAATGATAGAGACAACTTCTGGTGGAGAAAACTCTCAGAATTATCAAGCGTTGCAAAAATGCATCCATTCTTGAAGAAATTCTCTGGTGGCAAATTAGATGGTCATCGCCCTATTCCTACTGCAACAATGGTTATTACCAAAGAAAATGTTGATAATATCAAACACCGCCACGGTATTGATATCCTCAATAAACCTTCTTTTGCATATAAAATTATGGGAAACTTTTTCTTAATGACATTTATTGTTGTTGACGAAAGTATCGAAACAGTATATATGTATAATGAAGATACCAAAAATTATAGCATATACTCCTTTAAGTCATTAGAAAGTTATGCTAAACAGAAGACTATGGATATTAAGGACTTATATAATTTCTTTAAGTAAAGTGAGGTGAGAAACAGTGTATCAACAGAAAAGAGTTGTCGGGGATTGTGATACCCTTCTTGAATCTTATTTGATTACAGAAGGTTCACAATGGACTGGATACAAAATTAAAAAGCTTAATGAGGAAAGAAAATCTGTAGTCGCTGATAATATTGTTACCAAACTGTTTAATGATATTAAAGCAAAATCTTTAAATCTTGATTTTTCTCCTATAGATGTTACAAAAGGTGATATTACCAAATTAAAGAACTTTGATGCTCTTCAAAATGGCATTAATTATCTTGTAAAAGTATCTTCAACAAATGCTGAAATAAAAGAGATTGCAGATGAATTGCAATTAGCTCTTAATACTGTTATTAAATATAAGAGTAATTTTGAAGCAGGCTTTAAAATGAATAATTCTCTAATCCGTTTTGTATATAACAGTATTGTCGTTGGTTTAATTCAAGGTACTTCTTTTGTTGTTGCTGAGTCAGTTGAGTTCGTTAAGGACAACGTAAACTTGTATAAGGCTAAAATCAAACCTTCTCATAATGTTGCAAAGAATAATCATATAAAGGGTATTATGCAATTTAATGAGATGGAAAGAAAAGGGCAGTTTATTAAGTTCTTTAAACAAGTTCAACAATTCCAGGAAGATATTGTGGGAGATATTGTAGGCGGAATAACAAAACTTGGACCAATCGGTAAGATTATTGCTATAATCGGTATTATTGGATTTGTATTAAGTTTTGTTCGTTCTCTTATATTTACGTATTATAATTCTAGAGTTCGTTTGTCACAATATTTGAAACATCTACAAGAATTTGTTTCAATGAATGCTTCCACTCTTGATACTGATGCAAAGAGGACTAAAGAAAGACAAGAAAAGATTTCAGCACAGTTAGGAAAATTAGCTGATATAATCAGTATCGATCAGAATGTTTCTAACGATAGAACCAATAGCCAAATTGATGAATCAAATAAGATAATCGCCTTAGACAACAAAGACACTGAAGAAGGACAGGATACTAATTTAGATTTATATTAAAATCTAAGAGGGTTAGTAAACAAATAATTAGTTAAAATTACAATAATATAAATTCCGAAGGGAGAATATAAAAAATGAGTTTATTTTTTGAAGATTTAGAAGTAAAAGTAGAAGCTGAATCTGCTCCAGTTATTGTTGAAGATACAACTGGATTGCTGTCAATTACCCTTGAGTCAGAAATGGCTTGGCACAATCTTGAAACAGCTATGATGAAAGAAGAATTTAAAGCTGTTATTAAAGAGGATGAGGAAGGGTTACAGAAGAGCAAAGGCCAATTCTTCAAGAATATAATTGCTTGGTTTGAAAAGATTTGGAAAGCTATTGTTGCTGGAATCCAAAATCTTATCACTAAACTAGTTGTCCAATTCCGTAATGGAGAAAAATTCCTTGCTTCCAAAAAAGGAGCATTAGAAGCTTATAAGGGTGGAAAATCCGCTGAAATTTATGCTTGGAAAATTGGTACCATGGCAGGTATTAATTCCCAATTCCCTGATGGTATTGGCCAGAAACTTAAAGGTATGATTGCTACTACTAGTACTAATGGTGTTTCTGCTGATGATGTGGCTAAACAGCTTGGTTATTCTAGTTTTGCTGATATTGATAAACAAATTGTTGGTAAAGCCCATGATAATAGTAGAACTTCGAAGGAGATTTCAACTGCTTGGATTGGTTCTGCCGAAGCAGATATCAAAAGTGCTAAGACCGTTATTGGCAAGCTTAAGAAATTTGCTGGTGATGCAAGAAATCTTGTAGCAGAAGGTAAAAAAGCTGCTCAGGAAGGCATGAAAGCAGTCGAAGCTGGTAAGGAAACTATCCAGAAGATTAAAACTGCTAATGCTATGACTGCTAAAAGTGCTACTACTGTTCTTAATAAAATCATCAATGTTTACGTTAAGCTTCAGCTTGAAAGATATGCTGATTCACTCAGAATTATCAAGGCTGTTGTTGGCGGTGCTAAAAGTGATGAAAAAGAACTGAAAAAGAACAAGAATCTGGTAGACCAGCAAAAAGCTAAACAGGAAAAAGAAGATAAGAAGAAAGTAAAAAATGATGCTTTTGACCTGCTTTCCCTTGAAGACTTTGAGGATGATGAAAACGACCTCGACCTCACTGGTGATGGTATTGAGGATGATGATCCCGATGATTTAGATTTAGAAGATCTAGATCTAGATTTAGAAGATCTAGACACCGAGGAATAATAAAAAGTATAAAAGGGCATATTCAATTGAATATGCCCTTTTATTATTTAAAATTTTCTGAAAGGAGTTAGAGATATATGTTATCTTTATTCAATGATGGTGGTTTAATAAATCTTGCACTAGAATCTGAAATGACTTTAAATAATTTAGAAATATCACTAATGAGAGAAGAAGCCTCATTGATTTTTAATGAAGTAGACTCTAATAGTGTTATTATTACTAAATTTAAAAAAATTTTGGAAACCCTTAAGAAATTATGGAATACTTTTCTTGCTAAAATAAAAGAAGTTATTAACAAAGTAGTTGTTGCTACTAAAATGGCTGAGAAATTTGTTATTAAATATGAAGGAGATATAAAGGAATATAAAGGCAATCTTAAAATAGAAGTTAATCCTCTTATAGCTTATCCTGATAGAATGAAACTAATGGTTCAGCATATTGATGATATAACGGGAATGACTTCTAAATTTATTACTATACAATTTAATTCAACAGACGAAGCAAATAAATGCGAAGAAGAAATTAAAGATATCCAAAGAAAACTTAGTGATAGTGCCATTTTTGTTAATACCACTAAAAAACAAGAAATAAATGTTAATAGCAAAGTAGGAGAAGAAGCTATTACATTCTTACGCACAGTTTATCCTAAAATTGTTGATAAAGTTGAAAATTTTAAGAAAAATGGTGGAGCAATAGTTGCTGGAGCAAATAGAGAATTTGTGAAGATGATGAAATCACAAGGAGAAAAAGGGTCTGAATTAAGGAAAGATAAGTATGGACATTTATTTATGTCTCAATACTACATGAATACTCTTATAAAAGCAAGTGCAAGTTTTATCTCTATGATGAACCAGTGTTATGTAGATTATTATAAGATTTGCCGAAATATTGTCTCTGATAAACTAAAGACTGATAAGAAAGCAGAAAAATAATATAATAATAGGAATAGTATTAATTTGCTATTCCTATTATTATTTAATTCTCCAATACTTCAATACCAAGTTTTATTAAACTATCGTAATCTTTAGCATTTATCAGTTTTTGAATCCTTTGATAAACAAAACCTTCTGTAGTTATATACTTTTGTGGTATAATAACTATTTTACATTCTGGCTTGATAATAGTCATCTTGCCAAAACCAGAGTGAGCCATGATTTGATAAGTTAAATATCTACTCCTGCAAGTCATAGTATTACCACCTTAATTATATTATTCATAATTATTTCAAGCTCTAAAAGTATTCAAAGAATTCTCTGCTTCAGATAGAATACTAGCGGCTGTAGAAAGTAATGAAGAATGTATTAATATGATATTCTGTAGTAATACGCCTAACGCTGTTGTTGTATTATAAAGATTTTTTTCTATGGAACTTCTTTTCGAATTCATTTGTTTTAGTGTCTGATAATATTTTTCAATGGAGCTAATCTGTTTCTTAACATCTTTTTCATACTTATCTTCTAAGAAGCTAGATACCATATTAAAGCAACCAATTATCTTGTCTGCTTTTGTAATATTATATTGCATGTTTCTTGTTACTTTAATGTTATTATATTTTCCCAGTAGTTTCTCATTTAATTTATTAATAGTTTTACTAATATCGCTAGATTTGTCAAACCTATTAATCTGTCTAAAACCTACATTTGAGAAAAGAGTATAATTTAAAGTTCTTAAATCCAGTGAGAAGTCATCATAGAAAGTTGTTAAATTGATAGTGCTTAATTCAATATCAATAGTTGTTTTTGCTATTGCAGTACTATTTTTATTGATTTG
>Ga0172378_10004237_pt1 | contig 13463 bp, 12 predicted proteins | sample GrowelOW332metaG_FD_119755 | JGI IMG/M metagenome (GOLD analysis project Ga0172378, IMG submission 119755) | Groundwater microbial communities from an aquifer near a municipal landfill in Southern Ontario, Canada - Pumphouse #3_1 metaG | ecosystem: Environmental > Aquatic > Deep subsurface >...
ATTTGGCTATTCTGTCGTCCGCATAATGAAATACAAGATAAAATCGAAACAAAGTGTGTCGAATTTAAATCTAGTCTTGAAGAAACAAATACTCGAATCGAAGAAGTTAGCAAACGACAAGAAAGTAAGATTTTAGAAATGAACGCAATGTCATTTGGACTCTTATCAATTCTCCATGATAGAATTTTTCAAGCTTGTATGTATTTTATTACCAAAGAAGAAATATCATGCGACGAACTTGAGAATCTTGAGTATCTATATAAAGGATACTCAGGGCTTGGCGGAAACGGAACATGTGAAACCTTAATGAATAAAGTTAGGAACTTAAAAATAGTAAATTAATGTCATGTATTTTAAACAGAAAGAGTCATAGGTAAAAATATGAAAAGTTATTCTATACAAGAAAATTATACCGCTACGGATAAACAAAAGATTTTCAATGTAGAAAAGCCTTTCATCAATGATACAATATCCGTTTTTGTTAATGGACAACTCCAAATTTTAGGAGAAAAAGAAAATTACCTTACCGTGCAAGATACCGGTAAGGTAATTTTCAATACGTCCTTGCGCGAAGGCGACAGGGTGTCTATTATAACAAATGTAACTTCTAGTAATATCAGTCTGGAAATAGTATCTTCTGGTAGAGCAGACAAACCCAATGCTTTATATAAAAAATATGGAACAGCAAAACGGTTTAAAGAAAATAATAAATATGAAATCCAAATATGTCTTTCAAAAGAAATATATAAATGGCATTTTATATCAAAATTAAACCCAATGTTTGTCGCTTCTAAAAAGATATGGGAAGACATCGGTGAATTTATCGAAGGCTTTACAGAAGAATACATAAATTCTATGATTTATCGCAACAGTGTAGAAGTGATAGAGCTAATTGATGAATTGGCAAATCAAGAAGAAGCCGTTGAAAATGTAAAATACAAAAAAGAAAATGACGGAACATATTCAACAACGCAACGAGTTATTCGTAATTGGGTAAAATTCAAAACAGAAAAAGAGCTTATTCTGGCTCGATATTATGGAATCTCTTACCAATATGGTACAATAAAAAAAGACATCGGTGATATCTCTGTCGAAAAAGACACGAAATTGCCATTGATTAATGCGATGCTAAATACAATAAATGACCAATTTCAAGAAGCAGATAATGTTATTAAAGGAACCAATATTGTAGTATCCGGAGTCAAAGGTATCAGTAAATACACATACGAAAACTATGCAAGGGAGACGAATTTCTAATGTATAAGTTTACGGATAAAACACAAGAGTTTAAAAATGTAGCAATTAATCTAAGACATGATGCCGAACTACTAACTCAGGAGTTTGGCATTAATATCTTATACATCCGTAATTGTAAATTCGTTCGATGTAAATGTTTTGATGATTTGAACAAAACAGGAAATCCGGATTGCCAATTATGTATGGGGACTGGTTATTTCGCAAGCATTCAAAAGATGAAAGTTATCGAAAGTTCTAATGGAGCTTATGCACCAAAGAATGCGATTGAACAAACCAGCATTGGAGTAATCGACCAAAAAAGCGAAGTATATTATCTTGATTATCGATTTAATCCAAAAGAACGAGATATTATTTTAAAGGTAACTTGGAATAAACAAGATTACCCTATTGACGTAGTTAAAGTGCTCGAAATAACCAGCGTATATGAAATGCGTGGAGATAATGGCAGAGTTGAATTAAACGGATGCGTTATCGGTAATAGAACTGACTTAGTTAAGCCATTTAGCGACATGATTTTAAAGCTTCCCCGCAAGGCAGTCACAGAACTTTTAAAAGGGGGTAAGTATATATGGCCGAACAAACTATTGAGCAGCTAAGAAACGAAAGAAAACTTTTATTAAATGACATTTTTAGTGATGACATTTATGGTAAACGTATATATATATTGGGGTCTGCTGAATTTGGCCCAACCAATGAACCAATATTGATTAAGTCAACGGCTGGTTTGTATAATAAATTCGGAAAACAAGGAACCCTTATTAACGCTTTCCATGCTTTAAAGTATACAAACAAAGCAAGTAAAGTCTATCTTGTTAAGACAACAGGGGAACACGCAACAGCTTATTTAAACGTAAATATTCAAGATGGAGAAATCATTGAAAATGGATTCACGCTTGTTTCATCACAAAGCAACGAATTATTTAACGATATCAAAGTTTTAGTTGATATTGATAAAATAACGCTTATCTTTCCAAAAGATTTGAGTACAAATAATATTGAATATCTTTATCAGGATTATCCAACTCTTGAAAAACTGACAAATGCTATTAATAAAGACACAAAACAGAAAAGAAGTTATGTCTATGCGTATTGCACTGTTGAATTATCAACTCCAACAAAACATGCTTTATTTTCGTGTAATGCAACCGAAGTTTTCATGTATGGCGGACAATGTGGTTTGAATTACTCAAAGAATTTGTTATATAATTGTTTAACAAATACTTATAATATACTGGAATCACATGATATTGATATCGTTATTCCGGTTGATGCTTTTCTTGATGATATTTATCCGGACGATTCAAAAAACGCTCCATATCTTTATAACAAAACATATTATCAATCATCAAAAGATTATTTGACCGAAGACTTCACTGGCAGGCAATTATCATTTATGAATCAGTTGCTGCAATTCTGTATTGTACAGCTCAATTTCGGAATGGTTACAACTGGTATTATGGGATTTAATCCGGGTTATAAACTTTGGAGTAATTATTTGTCAGAAGCTGATGACATTGCTAAAATGTATATGGCTTGCTATGAGTATAACTTAAGTTGTTGCCAAAATACTTTTTACGCTTTTATGATATCCGTTGTAGCGGGTGACATTCGGTATAATAAAGGGACGATTACTGATAATGGTTACTTTGCTTATGCGGCTTTATGTGCCAATACAATTATTACCACTGGGACAACCAATCTCCCTGTTTCTAATAATGTAAGCTTGTATCAAGAATTCTCAGAAAATGTATTAAAAGAATTAGCTGATATGGGAATCGTAACGTTCAGACATAGTCCGTTGTATGACCGAGTTGTCGTTTATGACGGCATCACCGCTTCTCCGGAAAATGAGAATTTAAAACTATATTGCAACGTTCGAATGATTCAGTTGTGTATGTCTTATATTAATCGACTCTTTCAATTTTATGTAGGATATAACATCATTATGCTAATCAAAAACAATACCATCATTGATGATTTAAATAACATTTTGACTTACTTGTCGGCCAAAGGAATTATTACTTCTTATGATTTTACAATTGTGCCGTTTTATGCAAAAGGCGAAATAAAGGTTTATTTGAATTTCATGACACAATACATGGTAAAAGCTGTCCAGCTTTGTTCTGTTATCAATGTAGAATTTGAAGAGGAGGTGTAATATTGACCATTAATAACGAAATTTACAATAAGTATTTTGGAAAAAACTTAGGTCCGAACGAAGCCGTAACCTTAGCTCCAAGACATCCGAGTAATGATATTCGTAAAAAAACTCAAGTTACTTCAAATAAAGAATATGACGTTCAAACATTCAGACAAATGGCTGACGGAAATATTGATGATATTGAACAACTTGCTGAAATTCTTAAAAGATTATGCAATGCAGCATGGGGAAGTGACTGGGGAGAGTTATCGCCAGACCTGAAAAAAGGTGAAGACAGTTCAAAAGTTACCTTACCTCAGATAACCATCGACATCAATACAAGGGATATTTCAAGTGGATTGGGTGGATTAAAACCTTTGTTAATCGACATAGTTGACGAACTGGATGAAAAAGGAAAGCCAACCAGAGATGCTTTCTTAATTTATCGACAATGGTTTGACTGCATTGTTGAATTTGATATTTATGGCAGAAATAGTCAAGAAGCCCGACAGCTTCAAAAAAAGTTTGAAAACTTATTAACCGTTTATACCGGTTATCTTAAACGACAAGGAATTAGTGAAATGTTATTCGAAAGAGAGGTCTCACCAAAAAATTCCTTGAACTACGACGAATCGGTTGCCATGCGTTGTATATATTACTATATAAGGTTCGAAAGCATAATTCCAATACGTCAAAGCCTTATTAACAGCATCAATATTGAAATCGGCGCTAACAAAATTAGTACCGATAAGGTTAAAACGTTGATAAGTAATCAGTCTAAATCTGACTTAGTTGAGTTAGATTTTTTCGATGGCGACAACGGAATAACTTTCGAAGATAGCTGAACAATTTAAAGGAGGAAAATAAAAAATGGCTGTTACAAATCTATATCCAAACTTACCCGGGCATCTTGTCGAGTTTAAAGATGGCGGATTGCAACTCACTACGAATGCTGAATCTGCTACTGGAAAAAGTTTATTAATCCTTGGCACAGCAACTGATGGCCCAGTTAATGAGCCTGTTCGAATTGACGAACAGAGTGTATCTAAACTGTTTGGCTCCGAAGTAAATGAAAATGGATACGCAAACGGGGCTACCCTGACTAAGTATGCCAAACAAGCATTCAAAAACGGTTTTTCTGACGTTCGTTGTATGCGAGTTACGGGTTCACAGGCATCGGTTGATATTCCAAAGGTTGTCTCTAGTTCCACTGAAGAACTTGTGGCTACTCCAATTACTGGGGTTATTCAAGGAAACGCAGTTGCGACTGACCTTCAGTTAACCCATAAACCTATTATTGGCGATTCGCTTAGTATTACAACTGGTCCAAATGGAACAGGTACAACGGTAATCACAAGCGGCTACACTGAATATGAAGCAAAATTCAGTATTCCACAGGGGGTTATTTCCAAGAACAGTTCTTTGTATGCTGCTTATAACTACAAAGACATTGATGAAACCAAAAAGACTTTAACCGCTCAAGACGTATCTGCTGACGGCATTGTATTTGATACAGTTACATTAGCATTTAATCCAGCGGCAAAAGAACATATCTATGTAACACCAAAAGATGCTTTTGGAGTTTACGTTGATACTACGGGCTTGTATCCATTGACTAGCGGCATTAAAGTCAAAGTAACCGCCGGAGCTGACCTTGTTGAAGGAACAGATTTTACCATTACTGGTAATGTTTTAACTTTCATTGGGACAACTGTAAAATTAACCGACACGGTTGATGTGGAATATTATATTTATACTGAAACTTCAGCGGTTGACACTTTAGTATTAAATGACACCAATCAAGTGATTACATTACCAAGAACACCAAAAACAGGTACCGTCGCTGTTACTGTGGCAGGTGCTGTTGTCACTGCCAGTGATTATGTTGTCAGTGAAAAAACAATCACATTAACTGCTGGAAACTTCCATATTAACGATGCATTCAATATTGCTTATCATTATGAAGAAGTGACAGAATACAAAGAATCAATGACCATCCGTTCAATCTACGGTGGAGCTGCTTACAAACAATCATTGGTTACTATTACAGAAATCACTAAAGATGGAGCGTCAGGCCGTAAATTTACATTTACAAAACCAGAAAGCAAAAAGTACTCAAATGCTGACCTGCCTTTCTTCTTCACATCGTTCGAATGCCCAACTGTTGGTATGTTAAAACAGGCATTGTCGAATTATGCATTAAACAATGTGTTTGAAATCATTTCTGACAATGAAGACATTACAACTGCTGATTTCCCAGCTTTTAGTAGCACTCTTATCAATGAAGGAACTGACGGCATTATTGTAAATAATAACGAAATGTTTGAAGCTCTTTCAGGTACCCGTGATACTAATGGTTTGTTAGTTAAACAAGGTGCTTACCAAATCCTTGAAAACTACAACGTAGACTATATCTACCCAGCTGGTATTTATGCAGACTCAAAACAAACTGTCGACGCTCATAGTGATTTCCATCAGGAACTTGCTTTGTTATGTGCGGTACTGACTTACCGAACAAAAATGACACATGGCTTTATTGATGTGAAACCAAACTCCAATACTACATTAATCGGAATCCAGGCTTACGTTGATAAATTATTGACTTACAACAACTTGCATTATATGCAGGATGGCGAAGGTAATGATATCATCGACCAGTCTGGTAAGAAAATGGATATTGGATGGTACACTTCTGTTGTTGTCGGCCCAGACCCTGTTATGATTTCTGATACTCTTGGAAATTACTATGGTTCTGCCGCTATCGCATATGCTGCTCTGAATGCAGCATTAAAACCTGAATCCGCACCAACTAACAAAGCTCTTCCGGGCGTTAAGGGAATTAAATACAAATTCTCTAATAAGCAGATGAACGAAATTGTTGGCAATCGTATGGTCGTCTTTAAACTAAAGAACGAAGGAACAACTACCGCTTCTTCTATTCCATACGTCGTAGATGGTTGTACTTCAGGCGCTCCAAAATGCGACTACGCTCGACTTTCTACAGTGAAGGTTGTAACTGATGTAGTTGACCAGATTCGTGACGTATCTGACCCATTCTTAGGGGAAGCCAACACGACTGAACAACGTAATGCATTATCTGCTTTGATTTCCAAACGGTTATCTTACCTGATGGAACAGGGCGAGATTTTATATTATGAATTCGAAATTAATGCAACGATTGAACAAGTTATCTTAGGTGAGAGCTCCATTGCTCTGACTTTAGTAGCTCCACAAGAATTGCGTAAAATCACCACAGTAGTTGCACTTCGAGCTGCTGCCTAAAAATACAAAGGGCATATGGGCTAGAAAATAGCCCATAGCCTTAATTTAACAAGGAGGAAAAAATATTATGGCAAGTCCAACCATTCAAACTTTAACTAGTTTTTCTGGAGCTGACCTCGTTGCTACATTCGCTAATAAAGTAATTGGCGAACTTCAGCAAATCTCTTGGGCAGTCCAAAGAGATAAAGCTCCTGTATTTACTTGTGGTTCTCCCGACGCACGTTCTTTCTCAAGAGGAAAGCGTGGTCTAGCAGGCTCTATGGTGTTTGCAGTCTTTGACCATGATGCATTAGTTTCGGCTTTGCAAACTGTATGGAATGATATTGCACCATCGGCAATGTTTACCGCTGCCGCTAACAATGTTTTATCTAACTCAGAAGATTTCACCAATGCGTTAGATATGATTAAATGGAATCAGACAGTAACTGCTGCACAGCTCAATGAATCAACCGCTGACCGTGCTGGCTACGGATTCTCATTTGGGTCTACTACATCAGGAGACTATACCAATGAAATCAGTGCTCAGTCCGCACCGGGCTCTAACAACACCCCTAATATTGACGCTGACGGTTTCGTTGAGTCATGGGGTACTGACGGGGATAAAGTATTTGTTCCATCAGGCTTCTCACCTATTCGTGGTGAAAATGTTATCTATGCAGATACACTGCCTCCATTCGATGTCACTCTTACGTTTGCATCTGAATATGGCCATACTGCATTTCAGAAAATCTATGATGTTGATATCTTGAACGAAAGTTCAGGCGCTTCTGTCGATACGGTCGTTATGGCCCGACAGGTAACTTGGATTGCTCGTCGTTTAAGTCCACTCGTTCGTGGTGTTTACACTCGTGACGAAGCTGGGGCCGTTAAAGGCGTTCAACCAAATGCCGCTTCAAAAGCTTAATTGACTTAGATAAGAAAATGAGCCAAGCCAACATAAACGGCTTGGCTCATTTTTGTATAAATGATATAATCTTACCATAATTCAGAAAGGAGGGACTTATTTTGGAAAAAGAACTCAACTTAGGTGCTCAAATATCAAAATATTATAAATCATTTTCAGGTACAGATACGCTCGCTTTTATTATGATGCCCGGGTCTACACCTGTTGTTATTGGTTCTCTAACTACAATGAGTTACTCTATGTTCAGAAATAAAAAACCTGTTGTTAATATCGGACGTACTAATATCAATGGCGTTACTAGAGGTGCTCGGATATTTGCAGGAACAATGATTTTTACATTGATTAACCAACATTGGCTTAAAGAACTTCAAGAACAAATCACATGGCTTTCTGGATTTGAAGAACTTAAAGTAGATGAACTTCCATTGTTTGATATTATGATAGTATCCGCCAATGAATACGGTAATTATGCCCATATGTATATTTACGGTATTGATTTTACTGATGAAGCCCAGACTATTTCCGTCGAAGACTTGTTTACAGAAAATACTTTTAGTTTTATTGCCAGAGATATTTCGAACTTTAAAGCAGGCAGCTTACATGCTAATGGTATTCGTAAAAATAGTTCCGGTCAAAAGTTCGAAGAGTATTCTCAACGGTTTTACGTTCTTGGGTCTAGTAATATTTCTCTTGATGAATTGGCAAAATTAGAATACGAACTAAAACAATCAGAACTAGACATGAGCAGTAATTATAAAAAGGCTTATAAGCTTGACCGGGAACTTTATTATTCAACATCCAGAGCCATGATGGGAAATGATGTTGCTCACATACAAGAACTACTTAATCAAACTAATATGTATACACTTCCTATTAATGGCGTCTTCGATAGTCTTATGGATAAAACCATCCGGGATTATCAGTCGTCAATCGGCGTGGATATTACTGGTATTGTAACCGATAGATTATATAACCAATTAATTAACCAAACAACGGCATCCGGAGAACGTAAGGGTGTTGTTGTCAATAAATATGGAGCTTATGTTTATAATGATACCAGTCTTAACTCCAATATTGTCGATACCAAACCTTATCATGAACAAGTTTCATTGAGTGAATTTGTAATCAGCGACACTGATGGGTATACTCAAAGATGGTATCGTATTAATACTGGATTTGTTGTCGAAGAAGATATCTATAGTTCTTATTATACCGGTAATGTTGTCGAGTTTCCTAAAGTCGAATATGGCAACAGTAATGCATATGTTACGTTAATCCAGTCCGCTTTGGCGACTATTTATCCATCGTACACCTCGATTAACGGTATTTATGATTATACGACTCAATCACAAATTAAAATATTACAAGAAAGTAATGGCATCTATCCATCTGGTATTGTTGATAACGATACATGGTTATTATTACAGTCTCTATCGGGTAATGTCACAAACCAGATTTCCAGTGATAATTTTAAGATTATCTTTAAAACAATGCCCGGGGTATATCACCTAGAAAGAACAGGGGTTTTGAATGAACTTAATTTGTTCGATGTGAGTGTTTCTTGTGATAATTATATAAACATAAAGGCCTCAGCTATTTGTATTTATGACGACGAGTCCTCTGAAACAATTAGCAAGACTTTTTCGATTAAAGAACTAGAAACCATTTCTCTTAATGACTTTAAAAACGCTTTTATTTTCAGTCCCAAATATAACAAAATACCGCGGGAAATCAATTATGTTATTTACCCATATAATAAGAAACCTTATAAATGGACAATTTTGTATTCATAAAGGAGTGATGAAATGGCAACAGCTTCATTAACACATAAATATATTCCAAGAGTTGAACAGACTGAAGAAAACACTTTCATGGAAGAATATTATTCGAGCACAGATGTCAAAATCTTTATCGAAGAAGAAAACCAGACTGAAATAAGTTATATCAGTTATTCACTACAAGAACAATTAAAACCATTATACGGATACGCGTCGCGTACATTTGATGACGTAGCTGTTGGTAATCGAATTGTGACAGGAATGCTCAAGATACCAATCAAAAATCCGGATGCCCAGTCGTCACTCAGAGAAATTGAAAACCAAGGTGGGGTTCCTGTTCCTGTTAATTATAATGACAAGCAAGACGACCTCATGGAAAATATTGATTGGATTACTGGCCCAAATAAACCAGCGGAACAAACCATAACAGTCCAAGGCGAAAATCCGGTTAACTCTGAATATGTTACGAAACTAATTAATTTAGGTTATGACTTAGATTATAATGCAACATCAGAAGTTTATACCCGGGAGATTAAGAAGTTTCAAACCGATAATAACATTGATTCTACTGGAAATTTAACAACTCAAACCATGGATGCGATTAATAAAAAGTTACTTCAAGCCAATCCCGAAACCACTCTTTTCTTACAAAAAGGAACAAAAATATATGTAGGACCAGAAATAACTTTTAGTAATTTTGTCTTAAAAGAAAACGAAACGGTTACGATTTTAAATGACAAATACAACAATGGTTGGGTACATGTTATGACAAAAGACAGTACCGAAGGCTATGTTAATAATAACGAATTATAAGGAGGTTATATGATGGCAGTAAAACAATCTATTCCAGAACTTACTGATTCTCAATACAATGAATTACGATACAATAGTTCTGGCTCGCTTATCGTTGGGTCTTTTATGCCCATCATCTGTGACATGCTTGGTAAGTGTGGTATTGACGTTAATTACACCGATAAATATGATGACACCATTGAAAGTGCCGTTTCTGAATTCCAGCAGAAAGCAAATTTAAATATAACCGGAATCTTAACAACAGATACATGGAAGTCAATGATAATGTATTCCGATACGATGTCTGATTTAGTCAGTGACGATGACACTTTAATAGAAAATGATATTAGCGAACTCAGCGTTTCTCCTCATTATGGAACTTTCTTTGACGATGAAAAATACAAAACGCATCGTCGCAGTCATAAAGATATTGTGATTCAATTTGGGAATCAGTCCATTACCAAGACAATCAAAGATGTTTTCATGCGTAGTGTCACCGTTGAAGTTGATACTTCTGGGAATCCTATTTTTGAAATCTATGAATTTATTGCAAGAGACATTAAAGAGTCGGATGAAATCAGTGATGCAACAAAATACACATCAGATAACGAGCCAAGTTCTTCTTCTGATATTAAGTATAATTTCAACTTTGTCAAACCGGCAATAGTACAAACCGCTACTCCAAGCGATGCTTCTGGCGGCGGCGGAGGCGGAGACGGCGGAGAATCATGGTAAATTAATTATAAATATAATTTTAACAAAACAATATAGAAAGCTTAGAGTAGAGGTGGTATAATGAACTTAGATGAAAACAAAGAAAAAGAAACAAGATTAGAATGCATGTTTAGATTTATGGCAATGTCAAAATTTATTGGCGTTATTGCCTTCGGGTTCGTTTTTATGATTACAGTCTTTTCAATGGTTGAGATGCATGAGACAAAAACTTATGCAGCCCTTCCGCAATTAATTGTTTCGGCGTTTGCTTTTGCTACCGTATATGCTGGATTTTATTTACTCATGGCAAAAGTGGAACATGTTGAAGAAGAAAAAACGAGAAGAGAAAAAGAACTGGCTTTTCTAAATAACGTTAAAGCCCCAGTCGAAGAAATTGTTAGTAAACAAACAGAAATACAAAACCTTTCAAAAGAGATAAGCGAAATACTCAAATAATATTAATTCAGAGGAGAAAAATATGGATAAGAATATACAAGACCTCGTTAATGCAGCAAAGATTAAACTTCAACAACAGGAAGCCAATGAATTAACCGACTCCGTTGTTCAAGAAGACACAGAGGATATTTACGCTGCCATGCGAGATGAAATGGATAATGAAGACGATGTATCAATGGCATCTGATTCATTTGAAGTAAATAATAAACAAGAAGAACCCTTCCAGCCGATTCCTTATAGTCCAGATAGCATTGATGACTTTTATATTGACCCGGATGATGAACCTGTATTCGAGGACGGCCCGGGAATCTCTCAAATTAATCTTTGGAAAAAACAATTTTCTAAAGAAAAGATTTACCATACCCAGATATTAGAACGACACTTTGTTTTTAGAACCCTTAATCGGTTTGAATATAAAAATATCGTTGCATATGAAAATCTTGACGCTTTACGTCGAGAAGAACTTATCTGTCAAACTTGTACTTTATGGCCATTTAATTATGATTTTAAAATAATGGCGATAGAGGACAGTGGATATCCCAGTACATTAGCTCAAATCATCATGGAAAACTCTGGATTTACAAAAGAATATGGAATAGAAGTGCTTTAAGGAGGCTTGTTATGAACGAAAATAACGTAGATATTTCATTATTGCAATACTACAAAGACCTTTATAGCGGACATAAAATTATTTATGTCCGCTTTTCAGATACTGATTTTGTTTTTAGAACACTTAACCGCAAAGAATATAAATACATTATGGCTTCCGGAAAACCAACAATGGATGTTGAAGATGCAATTTGTAACACCTGTTGTCTTTATCCCGAAGATTATGAATTTGAAACTTGTGGTTTTGCCGGCCTAAATGAATATATTTCTAGCATTATTAAAGATTTATCAGGATTTACCGATATCGAGACCGTTCTTTCTGAATATCGACAAGCCAAAGAGTTTACAAATTTAGAGATTCAATTAATGGATTTAATTAAAGCTTTTATTCCAGAATACACTTATGAAGAAATGGAAGAATGGACATGGCAACAACTAGCCAGAAAAGCAGCTAGGGCAGAGGAAGTGGCTAAACTTAAAGGATTTGATTGGCATATTATTGATAACGCCGAAGCTTACAAAGAAGACTTTGATAATATTGATTCAAATAATAAAGAATTTGTCGAAGAATTAAACAAAAACGGCATTGACCCAATGTTTTATTTTGCTGAAGAAATACAACATAGCTTTAAAAAAGAAGTATTGGACTTTCCATTAATCGGTGGCTCTCACTGGAATGACGAGGTAGTATTAGATGTTATCAGAAAACAAATTAGAAAAACGGATACTCGACGATAGTCCCGACGACCAAACCATTATTGACAAACAAAATTCAGGACAAGAAGATACAGTGTCAAATATTATCAAGGCTGGACTGGTTGCAGCTACATCTTTTGCTTTATTTAAAACCGGAGCATTAAAAGATATCGCAAAACCGATTATGGAGCTGGCAGATAAAGTTGCTAAAGAAGGAACGGATAAAGCCGGTGTTGCGATGACCACATTAAAAGAGTGGTCTAATTTAAAGCACTTATCTCCGGCTCAGTTTGACGTCTCCAAGACGCAACGTTATAATACCCCGGCCCAGCCCAGTATCTTTCGGGACCGGGACAGCTCTGCCTTTTATGACCTGATGGAAGACGCCAAAGACTTTGCTAATTCTGGACGGCCTAATTTTTATAACGTTAAAAAACTCATGAATGGTTCAGTCGAAGATATTGGCTTATTAACAAAAATGATTCAAGAAAAAGAAGTTAATATTAAAAACGTGCAATCGGATTATTCAAATACGAATTTAAACTTTAGACTAAATGAAATATCCAAATTTGAAAAGACAGTATCTCATCATCACCGAAACCAACAAATACAATTAACCACTAAAGCGACCGAAGCATTTATGGAGCTAATGCTTCAAGACAGTAAAAAAGCCAAACAGGAACTCGTCGAAATGGGTTATCGGAAAATGACGCTGGGTGATATTGCCGAATTAAAAAAAGAAGGTAATAAAGAATACCTAGTCATGAAGCCTGATAGTCCGATAGATTTAGGGTCACGGAAGAATCCTCAATATGAATCCATTCTTGAAAAAACA
>Ga0172378_10004238_pt1 | contig 13461 bp, 24 predicted proteins | sample GrowelOW332metaG_FD_119755 | JGI IMG/M metagenome (GOLD analysis project Ga0172378, IMG submission 119755) | Groundwater microbial communities from an aquifer near a municipal landfill in Southern Ontario, Canada - Pumphouse #3_1 metaG | ecosystem: Environmental > Aquatic > Deep subsurface >...
AAAGGATTGAAGCAACGAATAAGGCTGGTCAGAAGCCGATGATTAAGACCTACGCACGTAGTTCTACAATCATCCCTGAGATGGTAGGTTATACCATTTCTGTTTATAATGGAAAAACATGGATTCCTGTTTACGTAACAGAAAACCTCGTAGGTCACAAGCTCGGTGAGTTTGCTCCTACACGTATTTTCCGCGGCCATGCATCTGATAAAAAAGCTTAAAAGTAGGTAGTATGATGGAAACTAAGAAAGGTTATCAAGCAATTGCTAAATATTTAATGGTATCTCCTTCAAAAGTACGTCCTGTTGCGGACCTAGTCCGGGGCAAGGGATACACTGAGGCAGTTGCCATTTTAGAAGCAATGCCACAAAAGGGTGCTCGTCTCATCCTAAAAGTTCTCAAGTCCGCTGGTGCCAACGCCGTGAACTGTAATAGAAAACTCGATGAAGAGTCACTCTATATTACACAGCTCTTGGTTGATGAGGGTCCACGTTTGAAGAGAGTATGGGCACGTTCCCATGGAAAGCGCGACATCCTTCTAAAGAGAATGTCACATATAACTGTCGTAGTCGACGAGAAAACGAAGGTGGGAAAATAATGGGCCAGAAAGTTAATCCTATTGGGTTGAGACTCGGTATCAACAAGACCTGGAAATCGAAGTGGTATGTAGATCCAAAAGAGTATGCAGATACTCTTCATGAAGATTTGAAACTCCGTAAGGCTCTTTTGGCCTGTCCGGAGGTCGCAGGAGCTGAAATTGCTGATGTTGAAATCATCAGAAAACCTCAGCGAATTACAATGGTAGTCGCAACTGCACGTCCTGGTATTATCATTGGAAGTAAAGGTGCAAACGTAGAGAAACTTGCAGAGAAAATGCAAAAGTTAACTGCTACTAAGCTCCAGATTCGTATCAAAGAAATCAAGAAGTCTGAATGTGATGCACAGCTTATCGCTCAAAACATCGCTAAACAACTTGAAAATCGTGGCGTATTCCGCAGAGTAATGAAGAATGCAATTTCTCGTGCTATGGCTGGTGGCGTACAAGGTATTAAAGTTAAGTGTTCAGGTCGTCTTGGTGGTGCTGAAATCGCTAGAACAGAATGGTTAAAAGAAGGTCGTGTACCTCTTCATACTCTTCGTTCTGACATTGATTACGGTTTCAAAGATGCTAATACTTCTTATGGTGTTATCGGTATTAAAGTTTGGGTTTTCAACGGTGAGATTTACGAACACCAGAATTTAGACGAAGAGACAGGCGCAGTTCTCCCTAAAAAGAAGAACGATAACGCCGGAGCAAGGAGTTAGTGCCATGCTTAGTCCTAAGAGAATAAAGTATAGAAAGAGACAGCGCGGCGAGCGAAATGCAGAAGCTCATCGCGGTAATAGTTTGGCTTTTGGTGAATATGGCTTAATCGCTTTAGAACCAAGATGGATTACCAACCGTCAAATAGAAGCAGCCCGTGTTGCAATGACACGTCACATTAAACGTGGTGGTAAGGTATGGATCAGAATTTATCCTGACATGCCATATACCAAGAAACCTGCTGAAACAAGACAAGGTAATGGTAAAGGTGCCCCAGATGGCTGGGTAGCTGTTGTTAAAACAGGAGCTATCATGTTTGAAATGGGCGGTATTGATGAAGCTTTGGCTCGTGAGGCATTAACTCTTGCCGGTTCTAAGCTTCCAATTAAGACGAAGTTCGTCTCGAGAGCAGAGGTATAAGAAATGAAAAAATCATATAAAGATATGACTAAGGCAGAACTTGTTGCACAACGCGATAAGCTCGCTAAAGATCTCCTTAACCTCCGTATGGAGAAGGTGCTCGGTTATCTTGATAATCCGATCTCAGTCCGCACAACGAGAAGAAATATTGCTCGTCTCAATACACGAATCCATGCCATCGAAATTGGCATTGATAAGTAGGGAGTGTAGAGAATGTTCGAAGCTAGAAAGAAAACATTTATAGGCGTGGTTGTTAGCGACAAGATGGACAAAACCATCGTAGTAGAAATTACTAATAGAACGCTACATCCGTTGTACAAGAAGTACGTTAACTCTTCAAAGAAAATCAAAGCTCATGATGAGAGCAATGAAGCAAAAATTGGAGACACTGTACGTGTAATAGAGTGTCGCCACTTAAGCAAAGACAAGTGCTGGCGCCTAGATCAGGTCGTGGAAAAAGCACGCTAAGGAGAAGCTACTATGGTACAAATGCAATCTTATTTGAATGTAGCTGATAACAGCGGCGCAAAACGCGTTCAATGCGTTAAAGTTCTCGGTGGAAGCCATCGTTATTCCGCTTCCATCGGAGACATTATCGTTGTTGCAGTTAAAGATGCCCTTCCTAATGGCGCTATTAAAAAAGGCGATGTTATGAAGGCAGTAATCGTTCGTACAAAGAAGGAATACCGACGACCGGACGGTACCTATATCCGGTTCGATGATAATGCATGCGTTATCATTGATGCCAACAATAACCCACGCGGTAAGCGTATCTTTGGGCCAGTTGCACGTGAATTACGTGATAGCTACATGAAGATCGTTTCTCTCGCACCGGAAGTGTTGTAGGAGAATGACCAATGAGAGTTAAAAAAGACGACACAGTTAAGATCATTGCAGGAAAAGACAAGGGTAAAACCGGTAAGATTGTAAAGATCGATCCTGAGACTGAAAGAGTAATCGTCCAAGGTTGCAACATGGTTACAAAAACCATGCGCAAGAAGAACGCTCAAGATAAGGGCGGAATTATGGTTGTCGAAGCTCCATTACACGTTTCTAATGTTGCAGTTTTATTAAAAGATAAGACTACTAAAATTGGTTACAAAATGGAAAATGGCAAAAAAGTTCGTTATGCTAAAAAAACAGGTGAGGTGCTCTAATGGCTGAAGAGAAATTTGTACCAAACTTAAAAAGAAAGTATATTGAAGAAGTTGCTCCTGCTATGTTAAAGGAACACAACTATTCTTCAGTTATGCGCACTCCTAAGCTTGAGAAGATAACCGTATCTGTTGGTGTAGGTGAAGCAACTGTTAACAAGAAACTTCTTGATGCAGCAGTTAAAGAACTTGAGCAGATAACCGGACAACACGTTGTAAAGACTAAAGCACGAAAGTCTATTGCTAACTTCAAAGTTCGTGAAGGCCAAGAGATTGGTGCTATGGTAACACTCCGTGGTGACAATATGTGGTATTTCTTAGAGCGTTTGATTTCAATTGCACTTCCTCGTGTTAAAGACTTCAAGGGTGTTAAGGCAAATGCGTTTGACGGCAATGGTAACTATGCAATGGGTATTACAGAGCAGATTATCTTCCCAGAAATCGACTTTGATAAGATTGAAAGAGTAAGTGGTTTTAACGTAGTAATTGTTACAACCGCACCTAACGATGAGGAAGCGTATGACCTGCTGAAGAAACTCGGCATGCCGTTCGCAAAATAAGGAGCAACAAAAATGGCAAAAACATCTTTGATCGTTAAATCCAATAAGACTCCGAAGTTTTCTACTCGCAGCTACAATCGCTGTAGAATTTGTGGACGTCCTCGCGGATATATGAGAAAGTTCGATATGTGTAGAATTTGCTTTCGCAAATTAGCAAGTGAAGGCCAGATCCCTGGCGTTACCAAATCAAGCTGGTAGGAGAAGAGATATGGCAGTAAGTGATCCAATTGCTGATATGCTGACTAAACTCAGAAATGCTAGTTTAGCAAAGCATGATTTTGTAGATATTACAACAAGTAAGATGAAACTTCAAATTATCAGAATTTTGAAAAATGAAGGTTTTATCAAAAACTTTAAGAAGGTTATGGAAGAGGGCGACAGCACTCAAGCAAGCCTTCGCGTATATTTAAAGTATGATGATGCTCAATCTCCTGTTTTACACGGAATTAAGCGCATCTCCACCCCAGGTCGACGTGTTTACTCAGGCTATAAAGATATGCCAAGAGTATTCAATGGTAACGGTGTTGTGGTCGTTTCTTCTTCCACTGGTATTATTACCGGGAAGCAAGCTAAAGAGAGTCACGTTGGTGGCGAACTTATTTGCACAATTTGGTAGGGGGTAGTAATGTCACGTATTGGTAAACTACCTGTTGTTATTCCAGCTGGTGTAAAAGTACAAGTTGCTAACAATAAGGTTACTGTAACAGGACCAAAAGGAACTCTTGAACAAGTTCTTCTTCCTTTAGTTTCAGTGGAACTAAAAGATAATGAAGTAATCGTAACTCGTCACAATGATGAGATCGAGTCAAGAAGTGCTCACGGACTTTGCCGCCAGTTAGTTCATAACATGGTAGTTGGTGTTTCCGAGGGTTACACAAAAACTCTTATCGTCAATGGTGTAGGTTATCGTTGCGAAGTTGATGCAAAGAATACTGTATTAACTTTAGCTCTCGGTTATTCAACAATAATTGATTATATCATTCCTGCGGGCATCACAATCGCAATTCCAGCTCCTGGCAAAATTGTCGTATCTGGAATTAAGAAAGACCAAGTTGGTCAAGTTTGTGCTGAAATTCGTTCATTGAGACAACCTGAACCTTACAAAGGCAAAGGTATCAAGTATGACACAGAGAATATCCGCCGTAAGGTTGGTAAATCTGGTGGTAAGAAATAAGGCGGCATGATATGAATAAGATTATTGAAAAAAATCGTAAACTAGCTAAGCGTAAGGCGCATATTAGAAAGTCAATTTCTGGTACACCTGATCGCCCAAGAATGACTGTTTTCAGAAGCAATCTTCATATGTATGTTCAGGTAATTGATGATGTTGCAGGAAAGACATTAGTTTCTGCGTCATCTGTTGAGGCTGAACTCAAGGGACTTAAGAACAATGTTGCTGATGCTGAAAAACTTGGTGAAGCAATTGGTAAGAGACTCTTGGAAAAGAACATTGATACTGTTGTTTTCGATCGTAATGGTTATATTTACCACGGGATTGTAAAGAGTATCGCTGACGGTGCTAGAAAAGCCGGCGTGAAGTTCTAGGGAGATACTATGGAAAAGTCTAGAAATAAAGAAGTAGTTAAAGACGGATATGTTGAAAAACTTGTTAAGCTCAATCGTGTAGCCAAGGTTGTAAAAGGCGGTAAGCGCTTTAGCTTCTCAGCTCTTGTAGTTGTGGGTTATGGCGACGGTCGCGTAGGCTGCGGTTTCGGTAAAGCAAACGACGTTACTGATGCAATTAAAAAAGCATCTGATCGTGCTAAGCAGAGCTTAATTACAGTTCCTATGAAAGGTACAACAATTCCACACGAAATCATTGGTAAATACAAGAGTGCTCGTGTAGTTATTCGCCCAGCTGTTCCTGGTACTGGTGTTATCGCAGGCGGTGCTGTTCGTTCAGTATGTGACGCTTGTGGTATTAAAGATATCTTAAGTAAGTCTCTTGGAAGTAAGAACTCTATGAATATTGTTAAAGCAACATTCGACGCTTTCTTAAATCTTTTTGATTCTGAAAAAGTCGCTAAGGACAGAGGCAAGTCTTTAAAAGAGATGTGGGGTTAATTATGGCAGAGAAACAAGTTAAAATTACATTAGTTCGTTCTTTGGCAAGTCGTTTACCCGCTCAAAGAAAGACAGTTAAAGCTTTAGGTCTTGGTAAAATTGATAGTTCAGTTGTTCAAACATTGAATCCATCAATTGCAGGCATGATCGAAGTAGTTAAGCACTTAGTAAAAGTTGAGGAGATGTAAGATGGGACAGATTATCGCTCCATATGGCGCAAATACTAAGAAAACTATCGTTGGTCGTGGTGCTTCTTCTAAAGGCAGAGCTTGCGGAAGAGGACATGACGGACAAAATAGTCGCTCCGGTGGTGGTGTAAGATTAGGTTTTGAAGGTGGTCAAATGCCACTTTACAGACGTGTTGCACGCCGTGGCTTTTCTAATATGCCTTTCAAGGTAACTTACCAAGCGGTTTCTTTATCAGTTATTGATGAGAAATTTAACGATGGTGAAGTTGTAAATCTTGAAGCTTTAAGAGCAAAAGGTATAGTTAAGGGTATTGACGTTAATGCTAAGATTTTAGCAAATGGTCAATTAACTAAGAAAGTCATTATCGAAGGGCTCAAGGTTTCTGATTCAGCTAAAAAGTTGATTGAGGAAGCTGGTGCTTCATTGAAATAATTAAAAGAAGGTTCTTATGGCAAACTCCCTCGTTGATATGTTTAGGGCAAAGGATATAAGAAATAAGATACTCATTACCCTCGGGCTGCTCGCAGCATCCCGAGTTGGTACTGTTATTCCTATTCCTGGTATTAATCCAACCGTTCTAAAAGAATACTTCCTCCAGGCTACTAGTTCAAGTGTTATGGGTTTTACAGAATATTTGAACTTCTTCTCTGGTGGTGCGTTCACCAATTTTTCTATCTTTATGTTAGGTATTATGCCTTACATCAGCACACAGATTATTATCCAGTTGTTGATGATCATAGTTCCTTCCTTAAAGAAACTTGCTCAAGAACCTCAGGGAGCGAAAAAGATTCAACAATATACTCGTTGGGGTACAATTGTTGTTTGTTTACTTCAATCATTCGCAGCAACCGTATATGCAAGAAGCATTCCTGGTGCAGTATCTATGAACACTGTCGGTTTTTCATTAATCGCAATGATTTCAGTTACAGCAGGTTCTATGCTTTTAGTTTGGCTCGGTGAGAAGATTACACAGTTTGGCGTTGGTAATGGTATTTCATTATTAATTTTCGCTGGTATTGTGGCTCGTATTCCTGAAGCTATTGCAACATTAGTAAGAAGCGTAGCAGCTGGTACTTTAAACGTAGTAGCAGTTATTGTCGTCTTTGTAATGTTCATATTAGTTGTTCTTTTGGTCGTTTATGAGGAACAAGGACAAAGAAAAATTCCTGTAAAGTACTCAAAGCGCGTTGTAAATAACAAAATTTACGGTGCTGGAAATACTTTTATTCCTCTTAAATTAAATCCTTCTGGTGTTATCCCAGTTATCTTTGCTTCGGCATTGTTGGGATTCCCATTGCAGATTGCTGCTTCCCTCGGACCAAACGTTCGTTGGTTACAGTCAGTCGCTAACTTCTTGAATCCTCAGGGTGCCCCCTATCTAATTATCTACACCCTGTTGATTATAGCATTTGCATTCTTCTATACTCAGATTAGTATGAATCCAAGCGAGATTGCAAAGAATATCAGAGATAATGGTGGTACAATTGCTGGTGATGATTCCGGCGATATGGAGAAATACCTTACCAAGGTTCTTAATAGAATTGTTTTACCAGGTTCTCTTTTCTTAGCGTTCATTGCTTTAATTCCTACCCTGATTCAGAAGATCTTTAATTTCCCTTCATCAGTGGCGATGCTCTTCGGCGGTACTTCCTTGATTATTCTTGTAGGTGTCGATTTGGATACAGTTCGTCAGTTGGATGGTTTATTAAAGATGCACCATCATAAAGGTCTTGTTGGTACTTCAAATAAGCGCCGCAAACCTAACAAAATTTAGTAGGAGCTTAAACTATGAAAGTGAGAGCAAGTGTCAAACCAATTTGTGACAAGTGTAAAGTAATTAGACGTGCTGGTGTTGTTCGTATCGTATGCGATAACCCTAAGCACAAACAAAGACAAAAATAAGTAGGAGGCCATTGATGGCACGTATTGCAGGTGTTGACTTGCCGAATAAGGCTACAAAAATTGCCTTGACGTATATTTATGGTATTGGTACTCATTCAGCATTAGATATTTGTACAAAAACAAATCTCGACCCTAATGTGAATATCAACACTCTTTCTGCTGATGACTTAGCTCTTTTGAGAAAGGTTATCGAAGAAGATTATAAGATTGAAGGACATCTCAGAACAGTAGAAGCCCTCAATATCAAGCGATTGATGGATATCGGTTGCTATCGTGGTTTACGCCATAGAAAAGGTTTACCTGTTCGTGGACAGAGAACAAAGACTAATGCGCGTACACGTAAGGGTAAGAAAAAGACCGTTGCCGGTAAGAAGAAATAAGGGTAGGTGAGAAATTATGGCAAAAATTAAACGCAAAGTGAAAAAGACGGTTATCGAAGGTAATGTCTATATTCAAGCGACTTTCAATAATACCATTATCACTGTAACTGATCTTAATGGTAATGCACTTTCTTGGGCTTCAGCAGGTGGTCTCGGATTTAGAGGCGCTAAGAAGTCAACTCCTTATGCAGCACAAACAACTTGTGAAACTGCAGTAAAAAAAGCAATGGACTTGGGATTAAAAGAAGTGAATGTATTTGTAAAAGGACCTGGTGTAGGTCGTGAGGGCGCTATTCGTTCTCTCGGTGTATTAGGTTTAAAAGTACGTTCTATTCGTGATGTACCCCCAATTCCTCACAACGGTTGCCGCCCACGCAAGACTCGTCGTGTATGATGAAAGGGCCTTTTGGCCCTTGTTCATTATCTTTTTAGATAATGCTTTTGATATTAAGGAGTAACCATGGCACGTAAAAATCTTCTAAAAGGCTTTAAGAAACCTTCCGGAATTACATTAGATCACACGCTAACTTCTGCAACTTATGGTAAGTTTGTAGCTTTTCCATTTCAGAGAGGTTTTGGTACAACTGTAGGTAATACACTTCGCAGAGTACTTTTATCCTCTATTCAGGGTTATGCAGTAACCGCGGTGCGTTTTACAACTTTCTCACAAGATGAGAATCGTGAACCACACCTAATTACAAGTGAGTTTGAGTCTATTCAGGGAGTTCGTGAAGATATTGCTGATATTATTGCAGCTTTGAAGAAACTTGAAATTGCTATGCCTGAAGATTGCGAAGGTATTACTCTTACAATTGCTTGTAAGGGACCTGGCATCGTAACAGGTGGTGATTTTGAAAAAGATCGTGTAACTATCATGAATAAAGACATCGAACTCTTTACCATGATGGATGATTGCGATTTAGAAATGGAAGTGCAAATTGACTTAGATCGTGGTTATGTCCAGTCTGAGTTGAATGAAAAGTATGCTGAAGAGCCAGGTGTAATCTCTGTTGATGCTTTCTTTTCTCCTGTAAAGAGAGTTAAGTATAGCATTGAACCAACCCGTGTTGGACAAAGAAATGATTATGATAAATTGACTCTTGAAATTACTACTGACGGAACCATTTCCCCAGAAAATGCACTCGCAGAAGCTGCAAAAATAGTAAAGGATCAATTCTCTATTTTCATTAATTTTGATGAGAGCCTTATTAACAGCAATGAAGAAGTAGATGAAGCAGAAGCCCGAATTAGAAAACTTTTGGATACTTCTGTAGAAGAACTTGAACTTACTGTTCGTTCTTCGAATTGCTTGAAGAATGCCAATATTAGAACTATTGGAGATTTGACAAAGAAAACTGAAGAGGAAATTGCTAAGACTAGAAACTTTGGAAAGAAATCACTTTCTGAAATTAAGGATAAGCTCAAAGAGTGGAACCTTTCTCTTGGTATGACCGATTATAGTTCTTTGAAAGATGCAATAAAAATTCCAGAAAACAAGGAAGATAAAAATGAAGCATAAAATCGGTTTTAATGCGCTCAGCCGAAATGCAAGCGAGCGAAAAGCGCTTAAGCGCAGTATGGTCACCTCTCTTTTTAAATATGAGAGAATTGAGACCACTAAAGCAAAAGCCTTAGAAGTAAAGAAAGCAGCTGAAAAACTTATCACTCGTGCGAAGAACGATACCGTTCACAATCGTCGTGTAGTTTCCAGTTTTGTTTATGATGAGGCAATTGTTGCTAAGCTATTTAATGAAATTGCTCCGCTTTTTAAGGAAAGAAATGGTGGTTATACCAGAATCTTAAAAACAGAATTTCGTTTAGGCGATGCAGCAGAGATGTGTATTCTTGAATTAGTCGAGAAGACTGAGAAGAAAGATGCAAAAGCAGCTAAAAAAGCAGCTAAGGCTGAAAAAGCTGAAAAAGAAACTACCAAAGCTGACAAATAAGTTTAAAGGGTTTCTTTTTGATGAATTATTTTATAATTCGAGGCCGTCACTTGAGTGTGGCGGTTTTTTTTGTCTTAAAAGGACTTTAAAAAATTTATATTGCGCTCTATCCTTGACAACCCCCGTATACAACATTTATTATCTGATAATATCATAGGGGGTTTATATGAATACAATTTTAATTTCCCTTCTATGTTGTTTTATTGGCATCGCCCTCGGTTTTATTGGCCGTTGGATATATGCAAAGTTTAAACTTACTGCAGTTGAGCAGAAAGCTGAGCGACTAGACAAAGAAGCAGTCACTCGAGCAGAGGCAACTAGCAAGGAGCTTATACTTGAAACCCGTGATAAGTTGTTAAAAGAACAACAACAACAGGAACGGGAAGCTAGAGAACGAAGATCTGAACTGCAAAAATCTGAGCGTCGATTATTGCAGAAAGAAGAAAATCTGGAACGCAAGCAACAAGAGCTTGATGCTGTAAAACGACAATTAGGAGAACGAGACGAGCGAATTTCCAAACGCGAAGTTCAGCTCGATGAAAAAGAAGCAACTTTAACATCTGAATTAGAGAAGATTGCAAAGATGTCTCAAGATGAGGCAAAAACAGCTATTATAGAACAAATGCAAGAAAAGGCACGTTATGATGGTAAAGTTTATGTCAATAAAATTGAGCAAGAATACCAACTTCAAGCAGATAAAGTGGCCCGAGATATTATTATTACTTCAATTCAACGATTAGCCACTGAAGTAAGTGGTGAAGTAACTATAGCATCTGTATCGTTACCTGGGGATGAGATGAAAGGCCGAATTATTGGTCGTGAAGGTCGAAATATTCGAACCTTAGAAACTTTAACTGGTGTTGATATCATTATTGATGATACTCCAGAAGCGGTTGTAATCTCTTGTTTTGACCCGGTAAGAAAAGAAATAGCACGTGTAGCACTTGAACGTCTTGTTCAAGATGGTCGCATACACCCAGCTAGAATCGAAGAAGTGGTAAACAAAGTAAGTAAGGAAGTAGGACGAATTATCGTGGATGAGGGAGAGAAAGTTATTTTCGACCTTGGTATTCATGGAATGAGCCCTGAAATTATTCGAGCTTTGGGAAGACTTTATTTTAGAACAAGTTATGGACAAAATGTTTTACTCCACTCTAAAGAAGTAGCAATTTTAGCTGGCATGATCGCTAGTGAAGTTGGTGCTGATGCAGAATTAGCTAAGCGTGCAGGTTTATTGCATGATATTGGTAAAGGTGCAGAAACAGAGAGCGAAGCAAACCACGCAGAACTTGGTGGTGAGTTGATTAAACGTCTTGGTGAAGATCCTAAGATTGTTAATGCTGTTTGGGCACACCACAACGATATCGAACCAACTAGTTTGGAAGCAATTATTGTGCAAATCGCAGATGCTATTTCTGCAGCCCGCCCGGGTGCTCGTCGAGAGAGTTTGGATAACTATATAAAGAGACTTGAAAACCTTGAAACAATTGCAAAAAGTTTTGATGGTGTTGAGAGTGCTTTTGCTATTCAAGCAGGTCGTGAATTACGTATTTTAGTTAATAATGAAAAGGTAACTGATGAACAAGCTAAAGAAGTAGCCGTTGGTATTGCTTCTCGTATTGAAGCTGAACTCAGATATCCTGGAAAAATTAAAGTAACTATTATTCGTGAAACTCGTGTCGTGGAGTATGCAAGATAGTGAACAAATTGACTGTTTTAATGCTTGGTGATGTATCCGGGACTGCCGGAATGGGGGCCCTATTTTTAGGGCTCTCAAGTTTTGTAAAAGAAATAAAAGCAGATTTTGTTGTTTGCAACGGTGAAAATGCTGCTGGTGGCTTCGGTATTGCGCCAGAAGACTTTTATAAAATGAAAGAATGTGGATGTTCTGTTATTACAAGTGGAAACCATATTTGGCAAAAAGATGCCATTTATCCTTTATTAGATTCTGAGGAAACCCTTTTAAGACCAGCTAACTATCCCACTCATGAGGTCCCTGGCCATGGGTATGTAATTTGTAGTGTGGGAAAATATCAAATTGGGGTGGTTAATCTTCAAGGAAGAAACTTTATGCCTCAAATTGATTGCCCGTTTAAAGTAGGGTTGAGTACTGTTGAGAAAATAAGAAAGCAAACTCCTTTAATTTTGGTCGATTTCCATGCAGAAGATACTTCGGAAAAAGAAGCTTTAGCTTATTATTTAGATGGTAAGGTAAGTGCGGTAGTTGGAACTCATACACATGTGCAAACCAGCGATGCAACAATCCTACCTCTTAAAACCGGTTACATTACAGATTTAGGCCTTACAGGGGTTCAAAGACAAGTTATTGGCTCAGACGCTTCTATTTCGATTCAACGACAAATAACTCAACTGCCGATAAAAAGTGTGGTAGCGCAAGGCGTTGGCGTTCTACAAGGCGTAATTTTAACTCTTGATGCAGATAGCGGTGATTGTTTAAGTATTATTCCCTTTTCTCGTTAAGCTAAAAAATAATAGATTAAAACAATTTAAGCGCCACTTTGGTGCTTTTATTGTTTTATAGCAGAGGAATCCTTTAAGATTACTACTTTTTTAACTTCTGAAAAGTTTTTAAGAGTGCTTTCAATTTGGTTAACAGCTTTTTCATCCTCATCATTAAATTCTTTCGATAAGTCTACATAGGCAATGCCTTTTGAGTAGGTGAGTCCTAAAAGCTTGGTCCCTTTTTCAATATATGTGATAGCCTGCTGTGCTAAGATTTCTTGGGATGGTCCTAATAACAAACCTTCAATTGCATCATGATATTTATCTGTATTTGTGAGAGGGGCTTGAATAGTATAATTCTTTGCTCCTTTTGTATCATAAAAGAGAGCGGTAACAATTCTATAATCTTTAGAGTTTACACCTTCAACATTTTTAAGTACTTGAGTTTCCCAAAGATTAATTACTCCACTTTGTTCAATAGCAACTTTAATTTTAGGAGTAAAGAGAAGGGCAAAGATAAGAACCCATAAAACCCAAGATATAATGATAATAACATAATATTTTATGTTTAGTTTCTCCTTGGGCTCTGGGGTAAAGGTATCTTTTTGTTTAAAGTGATCATCATCTTCTATCATTAAGTAGAATAATAATTGAATTAACTGCTTTTGGGAACTACTGCTTTTTAGTATTGGAAAAATACCTTTTGAATAAATAGTCTTAATTTATACATCTTAAAGTAGGTTTCATACATTTTATAATTATTTTAATAGTTTATAATTCTTTACAATTAAAACCCTAATCCGTACAATAACAGTATGTTGAGAACAAATGGGATAATTGCATCTTCTGGAATTATAGTTGGTAAAGCTTTAATCTTTAGGCACGACCTAATGCAAGTGCAGCACGAGCTATGCAAAAGCGAAGCTGAGCGTAGAAGACAGCTTTTTGCTTTTGAAGAGGCTTGTAAAGTTGTTGCTAAAGAACTTGACAGTCTTATAGCCCTAGCTGCAACTAAAGAAGAGACTGATATCCTATTCACTCATAAATTGATGGTTGAAGACCCTGAGTTTGCTTCTTCTG
>Ga0172378_10004239_pt1 | contig 13457 bp, 11 predicted proteins | sample GrowelOW332metaG_FD_119755 | JGI IMG/M metagenome (GOLD analysis project Ga0172378, IMG submission 119755) | Groundwater microbial communities from an aquifer near a municipal landfill in Southern Ontario, Canada - Pumphouse #3_1 metaG | ecosystem: Environmental > Aquatic > Deep subsurface >...
ACCTGGGGTAAGTTCTTTTCGATAGCATGGTGTACGCGCTCGGCAATGGAATGTGCATCCACAAGGCTATGCAAACCATCGGCTGAGATTTCCACATCGACATAGCAGCGGGACCCAAAGGTCCTGGTTCTCAGCAAGTCCAATCCGATCACTCCTTCCTGGTCGAGAATGACGGTACGAATCTGCTTGACTGTCTCTTCTTTGCAGGCATGGTCGACCATCTGGTCCGCCCCGTCGCGGAAAATCTGCACGCCGACACGGAAAATAAAGAAGGCGATGACGATGGCCGCTATTGAGTCGGCAATCGGATAGCCCATTCTTGCAAACAGGATTCCTATCAAGCCACCGGTGGTGGCGAGGACGTCGCTTTGCGAATCCCAGGAGGAAGCCAGCAACGCCGAGGAGTCGGTTTTCTTTGCCGCCCATCGGGTGTAGAGGAACATAATTTCCTTAAGTATGATGGATACAATGGAGGCAATGACTGCAAGCAAGCCGGGGATGGGGCTGTTGAGATGGGAGCCCTGGATGATGGATGAGATTCCGTCCACCAATAAGCCCAACCCCACGACCATGATGATACCGGACAAAAGAATTGCGCTAACACTCTCCAGGCGCTCGTGGCCGTACTGGTGCTCAGCATCAGATTCCTTTGCAGCAGCTGAAATCCCCACTGAGGCGATGACCGAGCTGATTACATCCCCTGCATTGTTGATACCGTCGTTAAGCAAGGCTGCAGAGTGTGCGAATACACCAATGGAGACTTTGCTGATAGCAAGCACTACATTGTTGAAAATGTTGATTTTCGATACGGTCAGGGCCAAGTTCTTTTTCATAGGTCATCTCTCTACATAGAATAAAGACATCCGCAGGATTTGTAGTCCCGCAGATGTCATGTACACACTAGGTCTGTTTCCCTGCTTTGTCAAGGAAGTACCCCGGATTCCTCCGGGGTACTCAAAATCAAGCTTTCGGCTTGGGATAGTTGATGATCAAGTGAAGGTCGTCGAGCTGCTGCTGATCGACTTCCGACGGTGAATCGTCCATCGGACTGACTGCAGCATTATTTTTCGGGAAGGCGATGACTTCGTGGATGGAAGTCTGTTCGCTCATGATCATCACCATGCGGTCGACTCCCGGAGCAATGCCGCCGTGCGGGGGTGGCCCGTAGCGGAAGGCGTTGAGCAAGAAGCCGAAGCGCTCCTCGGCAGTTTTGTCATCAAAGTTGCAAATGCGGAAAATCCGCTTCTGCAACTCCACATCATGGATACGAATGGAGCCCGAGGCTACCTCATACCCATTGAGGACCAAGTCGTACAAGTCACCCTTTACACTGCCCGGATCGGACTCAAGGGTATCCAGGTACTCAGCCTGGGGCATGCTGAACATATGGTGGGCGGCTTCCCAGTGGCCACCTTCCTCATTGTACTCAAAGAGGGGGAAGTCGATGATCCAGCAGAACTCAAAGGCTTTTCTGATAAGCTTCAGGTCCCGACCCAGCTTGGTGCGGACAGCGCTCAGACTTGCACAGCACTTCTTCCAATTCTGGTGGGCTACAAAAAGGATCAAATCCCCTTCCTTGGCATCGACTTTCGCTAGCAACTCAGCTTCGAGGCCGGCAAAGAACTTGCTTACACCACCAGAGAGGCTCTTGTTTTCGCCCACCTTGATCCACGCAAGCCCCTGGGCTCCGTAGACCTTGGCTGCGTCCTCAAGTTCGGTGATGTACTTGCGGGAGAAGTCGACTCCTTCCGTCTTGGGTGCACACAGTGCCTTCACATATCCACCGTTGGCCACAATATCCTTGAACGTTGCAAAGCTGCTCTTCTGGGCCAGCTCGTTTACGTCACAAAGCGGTACGTCGAAACGCAGATCGGGTTTGTCGCAACCATAGGTATTCAGGGCATCGTTGTACGTGAGTCTTCTGAAGCGGGCGGGCAGCTCGTAGTTCATCACTTCCCTGAATACGCTGTTGAAGAGACCTTCCATCAAGGAAAGGACATCGTCACGCTTGACGAAGCTCATCTCTACGTCCAGCTGGGTGAATTCGAGCTGGCGGTCGCCGCGGGCATCCTCATCGCGATAGCAACGGGCAATCTGGAAATACTTATCCATGCCGCCGACCATGAGAATCTGCTTGAAGAGCTGGGGGCTCTGGGGAAGGGCGTAGAACTTGCCTGCATAGATTCTGCTGGGAACGAGGAAGTCACGCGCCCCTTCAGGGGTGCTCTTGATCATCGTCGGGGTCTCAATCTCGTAGAAGTCGCGGGAAGAAAGGTACTTTCTGCAAGCCAGAATGAAGTCATGCCTCAGCTTGAGCCTCTGCTGCATTCCTTGGCTTCGCAGATCGAGGTAGCGGTATTTCAGCCTGAGGTCCTCGCGGGTTTCCTTACCGTCATCGATTTGGAAAGGAAGCGGGGCGCAGCGGCTGAGAATCTCGATGCTTTGTGCTTTCACCTCGATTTCACCGGTTGACATCTCGGGATTGACCATGGAATCGGGTCTCTGGCGGACGATACCGGTAACGGCAATGCAGTATTCGAGGTGCAACTCACTTGCAACAGCCTGAAGAGCGGGGGAAGCATCGTCGTCGACCACCACTTGCGTGATGCCGTAACGGTCTCTCAGATTGATGAAATGCAGCGCTCCATGATTGCGGTCGCGGTGTACCCAGCCATTGAGGACAACAATTTTTCCATTGTCAGCCTTGGTCAGTGCCCCGCAGGTAGTTGTTCGTTGGGAAAATACTTCTTCAGACATACTCGGTCCCTCGTGGGTCTCCTTTGTAAAAGTATTGTCATACTATCGCAACAAGACCCAAAAGGCAATTGCTCCTAGGAAGAGAGAGAACGAACAACCACTTGTTTTTTCTGCAGATACTCAATGGCCTGTACAGCCGCTATAGCTGCACTGGTGGTCGTGGTATACGGAATTTTCAGTCGCATGGCAATGCTGCGGATCTCATCGTCGCTGGCATGCGCCTGGTATCCCATCGGGGTGTTGATCACCAGCGCTATCTGTCGGCTCTTCAGGTAATCGGAGACATTCGGGCGCCCTTCATGTACTTTTTGCATTACCTCGCACAGAATTCCCTGCTCAAACAGGAACGCAGCAGTACCCTTGGTGGCTGCGATGCCGAAACCCAGGGCCATCAATTTCTGTACAACCGGCAGAATGGTATTTCGGTCCTTCTTGTTGACGCTGACAAAGACCTTTCCACACACCGGTAGTTTGTTGCCTGCGCTGATCTGGCTCTTGGCAAAGGCTTCACCGAACGTCTTTCCCAAGCCGATGGATTCCCCGGTTGAACGCATTTCCGGGCCAAGGGCCGGGTCCACATTGGAAAAGCGATCGAAACTAAACACCGCTTCCTTGACTGCCCATCCGGTTTTGCAACTGCCTATGGCCCTGCCGCCTTCTTTCTTGACAAGACCTTGGCTGACCAGGTCCTGGCCCTCCCAAATCCTGACTGCCGTTTCGATGAGGTCGACGCCTGATGTCTTGGAGATGAAGGGGACGGTCCTGGATGCACGGGGATTAACCTCGATGAGGTACAGCAGCCCGTCCTTGGCTGCAAACTGAATGTTCATCAGACCCTTGGTATCCAAGGCAATGGCGAGCTTGTGCGCCCATTCCTGCATCTGCTGAAGAATTTGTGGACTGGATTTATAGGGAGGAAAGACAGCAGCCGAGTCACCGCTGTGGATTCCTGCAGCCTCAATATGCTGCAAAATTCCCCCGACATACAGACTTTTGCCATCGCAGACTGCATCGAGGTCATACTCAAACGCATCCTCGAGAAATTGGTCCACCAGAACAGGAGCATCTTGTGTGGCCTCAAGGTGGGTGAGCCTTCCTAGAGCCTCTTCATCGTAGACGATGTACATCCCCCGCCCTCCAAGGACAAAGGAGGGTCGGATAAGCACCGGAAAGCCTACTTCCTTTGCCAACGGAAGAATATCCTCGGTTCGTTTTGCGCTGCGGTTTTTCGGCTGTCTCAGCCCCAGTTCAGTCACCAAGGCTGAGAACTTTCCCCGGTCTCCTGCATCCAGCAGCCCCTTCAGGCTGGTACCGACAATAAAGGCCCCTGAACGAATCAAATCCTGGGCGAGGTTGAGCGGAGTCTGTCCTCCCAATTGGACGACTACGTTCTTTGCCCCCTCAAGACGTAGAATTTCCTTGACCTCCTCGCTTGTCAGGCTCTCCAGATACAGCCGGTCGGAAATATTGAAATCGGTTGAGACGGTCTCGGGGTTGCTGTTGACCATGATGGTCTTTTTGCCCAACTTGCGATAGGCAAGCGAGGCGAGGGTGCAACAGGTGTCGAACTCCAAGCCCTGGCCGATTCGGTTAGGCCCGCTGGCAAGAATGATGACCGCTTCATCTCCCAAGGGTTTTGCCTCACTCTTCTCCCCATACGTTGTGTAGAGATAGGGGGTGAGGGCGTCGAATTCGCCTGAGCAGGTATCCACATGGTGGGTGACCGGGTGCATCTCATAGGCGTAACGAAGCCGTTCGATATCCGAAGCCTTCTTACCGGTCAGAAATGCAAGGTGGCGGTCGCTGATACCGGCCCGTTTTGCTTGCAGCAAGGTTTCATAGTCCAGCTGTTTGCGTATGGCCTGCTCCAATGCATACTGCTGTACCAGAAGATGCAGGAACCAGCGGTCGAATTTCGTAGTCTCTTCGATCATGGGAAGGGCGGAAAGCCCTTTTCTGACCAGTGTTGTATAGGCACTGAGCAGTCTCAGAGGATGGGCACTGCCAAGGAAATTCTGTACATCCGACTCGCTGTAGAGCCCGACCCCTACCAAGTCACATAATCCTTCCAGCTTGCGCTCCGAAGAGCGAATCGCCTTGTTCAGAGCTTCCAAGGCGGTTCTTCCCAATGCGAGGGCCTCTCCCACGCTTCGCATCTGCGTGCCCAAGGCTGACAGCGGGAGCGGGAACTTTTCCAGTTCGAAGCGGGGAACCTTGACGGCGCAGTAGTCCAAAACCGGCTCGAAGCAGGAGACTGACTGACCGGTGATCTCATTGACCACCTCATCGAGGGTGTATCCTACAGCCAGTTTGGCCGAGCAGCGGGCGATGGGAAAGCCGGTGGCTTTGCTGGCAAGGGCTGAAGAGCGGGAGACGCGGGGGTTCATCTCGATGACCACCATCCGTGCCGTTTCTGGATGGACGGCAAACTGGACGTTGCTGCCTCCGCAATCGACGCCGACTGCCCGAAGGATGGCGATCGAGGCATTTCTCATCGTTTGGTAGAGCTTGTCGTCCAGCGTCTGGATCGGGGCGATGGTGATACTGTCCCCGGTATGGACTCCCATGGGGTCGATGTTTTCGATCGAGCACACGATGATTGCATTGTCTGCCTTGTCGCGCATGACCTCCATCTCAAACTCTTTCCAACCGATCAACGACTCCTCGATGAGAGCTTCCCCTGTGGGACTGGTTTCGAGGGCATGGCAAAGGAGGTCCGGGAACTCTTGCTCGTTGTTGGCAATCGAGCCCCCCATGCCTCCCAGCGTGTAGGAGGGGCGGATGATGCGGGGGTAGGGAAAGTCCTGAAGCAGTGATTGGGCCTCAGCCAGGGAGTGCACGACAAAGCTTTTTGCACTCTCGAGTCCAAGGCTTTGGACGACCTGCTTGAAGGCTCCCCGGTCTTCAGCAAGCTTGATGGAGGTGATTGATGAGCCGATTACCTCGACACCATACTGCTCAAGCAACCCAGCCTTATCCAGTTCCAAGGCAAGGTTCAACCCGCTTTGGCCTCCCATGGTGGTAAGAATGGCATCGGGTCTCTCACGCTGAAAAATTTGCTCGACATACTCAATCTTCAAGGGGTCCAGGTAAACGGTGTCAGCCAAGGAGGGGGTGGTCATGACGGTTGCCGGGTTGGGGTTGAGCAGAATGACCTCATAGCCCTCTTCCTTCAAAGCTTTGACAGCCTGCGTACCGCTATAGTCGAATTCACATGCCTGGCCGATGACAATCGGACCGCTGCCGATGATGAGGATGCGTTTGATGTCGGTGCGTGCGCTCATGCCTTTTGCTCCTGTACGGTTTTGATGAAGACGTCGAAGATCCCTGTAGCATCCTGAGGCCCCGGAGAGGCTTCGGGGTGGAACTGTACACAGCAGATGGGCAAGGTGGTGTGATAGAGTCCTTCTATGGAGTTGTCATTGGCATTGCGCAGCCATACTGCGACAACAGGCGGCAGGGAGTCTTCCTGGCTTGCATAGAGGTGGTTCTGGCTGGTGACAAAGCAGGCTTTGGTGCGAAGGTCGATGACGGGGTGATTACCGCCATGGTGGCCATACTTCATTTTTTGTGTCCTTCCTCCCAAAGCCCAGGTGATCAGCTGATGACCCAGACAGATGCCGAAGACCGGCATAAGGGCCATGACTTCCTTGGCCATTGCTACGGCATCCGTTAGCTGTGCCGGGTCTCCCGGACCGTTGGAGAGCAGCATCGCATCGCATCCGCTTCCCAGGATTTCTGCTGCCTGTACGCAAGGAGGGAACAGGGTTACCGCTACATTGCGTTTGTATAACTCTGCTATGATCGAGCGTTTGATTCCGAAGTCCACCACGGCAAACCGAAGCATAGGCTTTTTGGGCAGGTTCTCAAGAGCAGGGTCCTTGATCGTTTGCTTGATTGCAACACCCTCGATGAGGTCGATCTCTCCTGCATGGGGGTAGAGAGCCAGGCTCTCTTTTGCCACCTTGTATTGTGTCTCTGTCAGCTTTCCGTTCTCAGTGCTGAAAATCATGGCATTCTGCGCGCCATGATTCCTGAGGTGGATGGTCAAATCTCTCGTATCGATGTCGGTAATCCCTGTCACGTTGTGCTTGGCAAGGTATGCATCTAAAGAGACCCTCTTCAAAGGAAGAGGGCCTTCATATACTGAGCGAACTATCATTGCTGTACAGCAGATGGGACTTGGAGAGGAAAGACCCTCCTCAAAATCTGGTTCACAGCCATAGTTTCCTATGTGTGGATAGGTCATGACCACCATCTGTCCATGGTAGGAGGGATCGGTGAGAATCTCCTGATATCCGGTCATGCTGGTGTTGAAGACGAGTTCTGCTGCAACCAAGGATGTTCCAAGCAGGGGTGCTGGTTTTCCGAAGCTTTTTCCTTGGTACAGAGTTCCGTCCTCGAGAAGCAGAAAGCATGTGTTCATGGCTACTCCATCCGCTTAAATTGTAGGGATGATAGCCAAAATTGAAAGAATATGCAACAGTTTCTGTATTAATATACAACAAAAACGAATTTTATAGGATGATATGCAACAAAATTATGTTAATCTGTTGCATTACTTCTTTGATTTCTTGTTCAAGGTAAAATTCTCCGGGTTGAAGGCATCACTGCCCAGCCACAGGTCGATTCTCAGTCCGCTGTCTGAATTATCTACGCTTGCATGCTTGATTTGCCAGCCGATGAGTTTCAGCCTTGCGTCCCATGCCATATCACTGCCTGCCATCAGGCCGTAGTATTCAGCTAGCTCGGGCCTGTTTTTCGGAGGATTCAGGGAGTTGTAGATTCTCTGTATTTCCTCCTCGCTTCTTGGCTTGTCATCGAAAAAACTAATATGTGCCCCATCATCTTCCTGATGCAGGGAGACGACCAGTCTGAGGGGATTGCCTTCGAGCAGGAAGTTTGAAACTTCTCCGATTAGTCGTCCGAGAAACTCTTTTCGTTTCATGTGGTGAAATCCTCCTTCGGGCGATTGGTTTTATACCATTGCAGGATTGCGATGAAAAGGCTTGCCGTTAGTCCTCCGGCAAAGCCGTTGTTGTACAGGTCAAGGCCTGCATGCCAATTGGCAGTGACTTCCACCATGATCAGGTGGATGAAACCGGCAAGCAAGCCCGCCACTATACCGAACTGGCCGGCAATGGGAGCGAGGGTTGTGGCAAACAATGCAGCCAGCAACGGACCGGGGGCTGTCAGTGACTTTCCGAATACCAAGGTGGAGAGTATGACCCCCAACACCACCGGGATGGTATTCTTCAGGGTTTTTCCGAAGCCTCCGAAGGCCATGATGGTGAATATGCCTCCGATAACCGGCCCGTTGATGGATCCCCCTACAAGCAGGACATACGCCCAGTAGGTCAGTCCCAAAAGGCCAATGTTCAAAAGCGTTCCCCCAAAGTAGCCGGTGTCAAAGAAGTCGAAGGGAAGGCGCCCAGTCAGCTTTTGGATTGCCACAAGCCCTTTCAGGCTTTGCCTGGGTTTGTCTACGATGAGGGCGGTGATGATCAGCACGGCACAAAAGAGGGGAACAAGCAGGATAAGGGGGAGTGAATAGGCTGTATTCCAGGTTACCGAAATGGACTGCATTTTGTTTGCTGCGAGCAGCAGGTTTGCCGCAAACAGACCAATGAAACCACAGCTGAAACCTACGTTGTAGAGATTGTAGCCTTGATGGAGTTGGAGCATGGAACCGGCTACCGCAGGGAGAATGAAGCCTGCACCGATGCCGATAAGGAGTCCCAAGGGAATGGAGAGCGGATAGGGAAGCCCGAGTGAGAACATTATGTAGGTCACCAAAGGACCAAGGGCTGTGCCAAAGAGTGCGATGAGGCTGTACGATCCGAACGTCTTGCGGGCGAGTTTGCTAGCCAACCATACTCCCAGGATTATCGGGATGCAGTTAAGCAATGTGTTGCCGAAGAAAGCAAAGCCCATCATGGTAAGAACGCAGGAGAGTGTTGGTCCTGAAAGACTTACAGCAGCAAAAAAGACCAAGACCAACCCCAACGTTCCTACCGTTGCTGCATTGAAGAGAGAGGTCCCCACTCCGTAGAGGGTGAAGTCGTTGATTAGGCGGGCACTCTCTTTCTGTAAGGAGATTACCTTGGAAATAACGGTAATCGGGCCCTCTAGTACCATGCCGGCTATAAAGAGCAAGGCAATCAGAAGGGTCATCAGAAGGTATAAAAGCTTTTCACTACGCTGCACGGTGCCTCCTCTGGTATATAGGTATGCTACCGATAGATATGGCTTGATGCAAGCAAAAAAAGGCTGTCTCTCTCAAGACAACCTGTAGGTGATGTTTCGTTTCTAGTACCAGAGCTCAATCTTTCCACTTACGGTGGAAAGCGTGACCTTGTTTTGGGCGTTTCCTGTTTCAGCGGTAGCACTCTTTCCCAGTTCCTTGTCATTGAAGACTACCTGGCTGCTGGTGGTGGAAGCTTGTACTTTCAAGTCAGTGCTCTGTTTCAAGTCAATCCGTACCGATCCACTGGTTGAAGAAGCATTGAGCGATCCTCCTTCGAGAATCTTTACGTCTGCTTCGACATTGGAACTGATGGATTTGAGGCTGGCATCCTTTGCTTCAATATTCTGCACTTCGATACTTCCACTGGTGCCGAGAATTTCTGCCGATTGCTTGCTGGTGACCTCACTGCCGTTGATGCTTCCACTGATGCTGCTCAGCTTAATAGTCTGATCGGCAGTCAGGGTCAAGAAGTCAATTCCTCCGCTGGTGCTCCTGGCCACCAGGCTTCTGCCCTGGATGGGGTGAAGCAACCTGATTTCCCCGGAGATGCTGGACAGTTCAAGACTATCCAAACGACTCGCCGGCAGGGTGATGACTACCGCCGAGGGGGAGTAGGGGAAGAAACGGAAAAACCATGCTTGCTTGGGCTTTACATCCACGTTCAGATTCCTGCCCGTTTTGGAGACCGACAGGACATCTGATTCATTCCTTCCAATCGAAATGGAAGCGCCTTTTGCAGCGTTGTCCACCTCGATGACAATGTCGTTGGAAATCGTGGAAACTTTCAAAGAATCGGTAGCTGCAAAATCAACGGTCTGGTTGGAACGGCTGTCCCTGTTTCGGACGTTCCACCCTTTGGTTAGGGTGAATCCGAGGGCCAGCAGGACGACCAGAATGATCAGGAACACCTTGTTGGCCTTGGTATCGCTTAGCATGTCAGTTCCCCTGATGGAATCGGTCGTCCCAATCCCGTTCCTTGTTGAACATTTCGCCTTCCATCTTCTCAACCTTGCGCTTCAGCCTCTCATACTCGGCCTTCAATTCCGCTTCGCTCTGGTTGGGAGTTGCGTCGGTGTAGATGGTTTCGTCTGAGTAGGAATTCCCTGGATTCATCGGAATCAAGAGAGCCGCAGCCAAGTAGATCAAAGCTCCTGGGAATATACCGGTGGCAAGCACCACCAGGAAAACGATCAGACGAACTGGGTCGGCGGGCAAGTCCCTCCACTCAGCAAGGCCGGTGCAAACCCCGAAAATCTTTCCCCGAGGGGATCTGTACAATTTTTTGGTAGCCATAGCAATCATTCCTTCCATTCCTTATCTTGCATCCCTTCGGGCTTTGCCCTCCGGTTGTTCATTATTGTTTCCAGATTTGCCAGCCTCTGCTGTAAATCATCGATACCCTTCTTCAGTTCAGTTCGATTGGAAGTCTGCTTCCACTCTGTGAAGGAAGCGGCATCCATGTCGCCCTTTCTCTTCCCACCCTTAAGTTTGGTCGAACTGTAGGTTCCCGGAGGAAGTCCCATTTCCATCTCCCGCATCCTGAGGGCTGCGTCGATTTTTTTCTTTCTCAAGTTATACCGATTATCGATAGTGGAAATGATGATGATGAACGTGAAGATGACACTCAGAATCCAAATTGCTTCCATGCTCTGCCTCTTTTTTACAAACCCGAGCGCTTGCGCAGTTCAGCAATCTCGGCATCGATGTCATCCATCTCTTCCAAGTCCCTAAACTTCTCATCGAGGGAGGATGTAGTCCGATGCATCTCATTGGTAGCCTGCATGCGGTCGATCTTCTCTTCCATATCGCTGAAACGACCGAAGGTGCTGCTGTCGCTTGCTCGCTTCAATGCTTCCTGGGCAACCTGCTCTTCTCGTGCACGCTTGGCCCGTTCAACCATAATCTGATACTTCTGTTTCACTGCACTGAGCTTGTCCTCGATCTGGTTGATTTCGCTTTTTGCGGTTTTGATCACTTCATCGTACGTTACAAGTTCAGCCTGCAGTTGATCAAGCGATGCCTTGGCCTGCTTTCTTTCCAGCAAAGCTTCCCTGGCCAAATCCTCACGTCCCTTGCTGATTGCAAGCTCCGCTCTGCTCTGCCAGCGGTCTATAGCATTGAGCGCCTCTTTATACGTGCGATCCGTCTTGGCTCTGCTGGCCATTTTTGCTGCGCAGGAGCTCTTGAGCTCAATCAGGGTATCTTCCATCTCTTGCATCATCAACTTGATCATCTTTTCTGGATCTTCTGCCTTATCGAGCAGTGAGTTGATATTTGCGTTGACAATATCTAGGAATCTTGAAAACACTCCCATACTTTCTCTCCTTAGGTAGTAGTACCACCTGTGTTCATGAAAATCTAGATGCATGAATCGTGCCAACTAGTGAAAACTTTTAGAAATGTGCCTAAATAGCCATTTTATCAAGGATTGCGTCCCTTACTCTTTTCGCACTCCCCAAGCTGTGATACCCTAACGCTGGTGAAACCTGCCAAGGATGGCTAAATTTACCAAGTGAGGTGCAACGCATGGATGCCGTGCAAGCCGGATATAATCAGCAACCACTAGGTGAAAGCGAAGTCTTTCTTGACTTCCAAAGCAAGCTCAGCAGGGCTGCAACGGTGAATCGCTCGGTGCTGCTGGTCGGAGAACGGGGCAGCGGCAAGGAAATTGCCGCCAGACGCCTGCACTTCCTCTCCCCACGGTGGCAGCAGAACCTGGTGACGGTCAACTGCGCCGCACTTCCCCCCTCTCTGATCGAAACCGAACTCTTCGGCTACGAACAGGGAGCCTTCACCGGTGCCCAGAAAACCCGTAAGGGGCGGTTCGAGGAAGCGGAAGGGGGAACCCTCTTTCTGGATGAAATCGGCTTGATTCCCCTGGAAGTCCAGGAGAAAATTCTGAGGGTGGTCGAGTACGGCACCTATGAACGAGTGGGCTCCTCGGTAACCCATGAAACCAATGTACGGATCATCGGAGCAACAAATGCCGACCTACCGGCCTTGTGCGACGAGGGCAAGTTCAAAGAAGACTTGCTCGATCGCCTCTCCTTCGAGGTGCTCTTCCTTCCCCCTCTGCGTGAACGGGGTGAAGATATCATCCTCCTGGCCACCTATTTCGCTTCGAAGATGGCCCTGGAGTGCGGACACAAGGAAATGCCCTCCTTCAGCGAGACAGTTGTTTCCCAGATGCTGTGCTATCCTTGGCCCGGCAACGTACGCGAGCTGAAAAACGTAGTGGAACGGGCTGTCTACCGCAGTGATGCGGCCTTGATCGAGTACCTCGAGTTCAATCCCTTCGACAATCCTTTCAAACAGGGAAGCAAGGTGCCAGCAGAGATTGTTTTGCAGGAAGCAGAGCTGGATTTGAGCCAATTTGAAGCAGCACGCCTGGAACTTGACCTCAAGTACCTGAAACAAGCCCTCAAGACGGCCTCAGGCAATCAGAAAGAGGCAGCCAAGCTGCTCAACCTTACCTATGACCAACTGCGGGGACTGTACCGCAAATACCAAGACCGGCTGCAAGAAGAAGAGCAGGACACCAACTGATGCCCTGCTCAAGGAAGAAACCCAAATGACAGTCATGAAAGAACGTTTGATTCGGTTATCGTGAAGGCAGCATGAGCGCTACCAGAATATAGGTGATGGCCATCGGAACAAACCCAACCGAGAAGAGCAGGATAAGGCCGATGATTCTGAGCAGGAGTACCGGAAGCCCCGACCAGGTAGCCAATCCTTGGAACACTCCCAATACCATGCCCCGTCTTTCACGATACAGGGTACGATCCTCTTCTCTGTTGTAGTACATTATTTCTGCTCCTTCTTCTTTGCCATGGACTGCTTCAAACTCGCAAGCTCGGCTTCAATGGCATTATCGGATTCCATTTTTGCAAACTCATCGCTTGCAGAAGGGGTCCCGTGGTAGCCAACCATTTCGGCATCGGCTTCCATCCGCTCTATCTTGCTTTCCAGTTCGCTGAATTTGCGTGCAAGGTCTGCACTGTCGCTGCTTTTCAGAGTCTGGGCAACCTGCTTCTTCTCCTTGGCACTTCTGGCTCTCTGGACCAGGATCTGCTGCTTGTCCTTGACTTCCTTGAGCTTGTCGGCGATCTGGGTAAGCTGGGCGCTCTGGCTGGTGAGAATGGAGGTGAGGTTGGCAAGCTGCTCGTCGATGCGCTTTATCTGCTCGCTTGCATGCTTCTTCTCCCCAAGTGCTTCACGTGCCAAATCCTCGCGACCGTTGGTGATGGCCAGCTTTGCACGATCTTCCCAACGGAGGACCGACTTCTCAAACTCGGCTTTTTCCCTCTCAAGGCTTGTCTGCTCCGCTTTGCGGGCTGCCATGGAAGAACGGGCCTTGGTCTGGGTATCCTCCAGTTCGGTGATCATCAGGCTGATCATCTTTGCCGGATCTTCAAGCTTGTCCAAAGCACTATTGACGTGTGAGTTGAAGATA
>Ga0172378_10004241_pt1 | contig 13448 bp, 9 predicted proteins | sample GrowelOW332metaG_FD_119755 | JGI IMG/M metagenome (GOLD analysis project Ga0172378, IMG submission 119755) | Groundwater microbial communities from an aquifer near a municipal landfill in Southern Ontario, Canada - Pumphouse #3_1 metaG | ecosystem: Environmental > Aquatic > Deep subsurface >...
AGAAACCCTCAAGACCTTGCGTGATAAAAATAACACCGTGATTATGGTGGAGCATGACGAGCGTAGTATTTTAGCCTCCGATTATTTGGTTGATATCGGCCCTTTGGCTGGTGTCGCTGGCGGTGAAGTGATGGCCGCTGATTATTTGGATAAACTTTTAGCCAATCCAAAAGCGATTGAAAAATCTTTAACTTTAAAATATTTAAGTGGGGCCATCCAGATTGCGGTGCCGGGAAAACGCCGTAGTCAAAATCACGGTTCCCTTAAATTGGTCGGCGCCACTAAATATAATCTCAAGAATTTAAAAGTCGAAATTCCTTTAGGGCGCTTAGTGGGCATTAGTGGTGTTTCCGGTTCCGGCAAATCAACTTTGGTGCATGATATCTTATATCAGAATTTGCGTCGCCTCAAAGCTCAGCGCGGGAAAATCCAGCTTACGGATTTAGCCGAATTTAAGGGGGCGGAATATGTTAATAAGGTTGTAGTTATTAATCAGTCGCCCATTGGTCGTTCGCCGCGCTCTAACCCCGCTACTTACACCGGCTTTTTTACGGCAGTACGTAATTTCTTTGCCGAGTTGCCGGCGGCTAAGGAACGTGGTTATACTGCTTCTCGCTTTTCCTTTAATGTTCCCGGTGGTCGCTGTGAAGCCTGCCGCGGCGACGGGGTGATAAAAGTGGAGATGCAATTTTTGGCGGATGTTTATTTGAATTGCGAAGCTTGTGGGGGGCAACGCTTTAAACCTAAAGTTCTCGCCGTTAAGTATCAGGGAAAAAATATTTTTGAAGTTCTTAATTTAACAGTTAAAGAAGCTCTTTCTTTTTTTCGCGACCAAAGCGCGCTGCATCATAAGTTAGAAATCTTAGATCAGGTTGGTTTGGGTTATATAAAACTAGGTCAAGCCGCGACGACCTTTTCTGGTGGTGAAGCCCAACGAATTAAGCTCGCAACAGAGCTAGCCAGACGTTCAACCGGTCGAACTCTTTATATTTTAGACGAGCCCACCACCGGCCTTCATTTTGCCGATATCGATCGCCTCTTAAAAGTTCTTAATCTTTTAGTTGAGCAAGGGAATACGGTTTTGGTTATTGAACATAATCTAGATTTAATTAAAACTTGCGACTGGCTGATTGATCTTGGGCCTGAGGGCGGAAAGATGGGGGGGCACGTAGTCGCCGCTGGGACGCCCGCTCAGGTAGCTAAAGTAAAAGAAAGTTATACCGGCCAATATCTAAGAAAATTGAAATAAAAAAACGGCTCCTTGCTGGAGCCGTTTTTCTTAATCACTTAGTCTTTTTAATTTTAAGTAGCCACTCCTCGTATCTAAAAGAGCGTAGGTGGCTTGGCCGAACCCATCTTTTAAATTACCGGGGTTGGCGATAATTACGCCGCCTTCATTTTTTATCCAAGGGCGGTGGGTGTGACCGTAAAAAGCGAAATCGTAAACAGTGTTAGTAGCGAGAATTTTTTTTAAATCAGTCGGCTTGTGGGCAATTAAGAAGTGAAAATTCTCGTAAGTAAAATCTAAATAATTCTCTTCATAAATAAGGTGGGGGCGCTTTTTAGTATCAGTGCTTCGAAAGAGGTCGGCATTGCCGCCAACTAAATAAAGCGGCTTGTCCCACTGCGAGGCAAGATAATTCAAGGTTTCGGCGCTCGTTAAGTCGCCGGTAAAAATAAGGGCCGCGACTTTTTGGGCGCGGGCCTTAGTTAAAAATAAATCTAAGTTATTTAGGTTGTCATGCAGGTCGGAAAAAATCGCCACTAAGCTCATGCGTTTTGACGTAAACGAATTTCGTAAGCCATCTGTTCAAGTTTGCGCAGGTGGCTATTGGCTTGATCGTATTTTGTTCGCAGGTAGCTGGTAAAATTTGCCGGCGCTAATGCCGCCAAAACCTCATCAGCCAAAACTTTTAATTCGGCCGGCGCCTCAAGTTGTCCCGCCGCGGCTCGGTTAGTTGCTAGACGGACTAACTCGCCAACTAAATCGCATAAGCCACCCAAGTAAGCCTCGTAGTTTAAGGTAACCTCAGAGTTAGCACTTAAAGTATTTTTTAAAACTGCTTGTTCCAAGAACGAAGCTTCGGCAAATTCTTCAACCGCCGCTCGGTAAGCACCTTCTTCTTCTAATCGCTCCAGCGGATAGTCGGTTTGTAAAGTTTTTAAAGCAGCAGTGGCTGTCTCTAAATTTTGGCGCGCCTTTTCTTCTTCGCCTCGGTGTAGGGAGAAGATGGCTGTTTTAGCCGCAAACAAAATCGGGGCAGTGGCGGCGATAATTTCTCGTCGTGATTGGGATTGCTCCCGGTAGTTAGCAATTAAATCAGCAAAAAATTTCTTATTAAGCATAAATTAAATTACTCTGAAAATTTCGTCTAAACTGGTTTCTCCAGCTAAGGCTTTTAAGATACCATCAACTACAATCGGCACCATTCCTTCGGCAATCGCTGCTTGCTCAATCTCATAATCAGTAATGAGGTTATCCTGAATCAGCTTCATAATGGTGGGGGTGGTGGTAATAGTCTCATAGATTCCTACTCTTCCTTTATAGCCAATATGGTTGCAGTGCTCGCAGCCGGGAGCGGTATAAAATATTAAATCTTGAGGGATTTTAATTCGCGGGTTTTTAACTTGTAATAAAATACTGCGCACGCGGCTAAGTGTTTCCTCATCGATGTGTGCGGGTTGGCGGCAATGCTTACAAAGCCGTCGAACTAACCGTTGGCCAATAGAAAATTCTAAGGCGTTAGCCAGGGCTTGACGCTCGACACCTAAACCAGAGAAGCGAGAAATCGCTCCGGCCGCCGAATTAGCGTGTATCGTCGAGAGCACTAAGTGACCAGTGGAGGCCGCTTCAATGGCAATTTTGGCTGTTTCCGCATCGCGAATTTCACCAATCATCATGATGTTTGGATTTTGACGCAACAAGGAGCGCATAGCCGAGGCAAAAGTGTAGCCCCGTTCGGTATCAATCTGGGTTTGAATAGTTCCTGGTAGTTGATATTCAATCGGATCCTCAACGGTGATAATTTTAATATCAGGTCGGTTTAACTTATTCAAAATGGCGTAGAGGGTTGTGGTTTTACCAGAGCCAGTTGGTCCGGTCGTAATAATAATACCCTTAGTCTTCGACATCGCCTTAGTCAAACAATCAAAAGAAGGGCCGCTAACGCCCAGTTCCTCTAAATCCAGACTCACTGCCGCCGCCGATAATAAACGAATTACAATGGTTTCTCCATAGCCGCCCGCGATAATCGAAATACGACAATCCATTTTTCGTTGCGGTAGGTGTAAGCTAAAGCGACCATCAAGAGTGGCGCGCTTCACGTTAGTTTCAAAACCGGCTAAAATTTTCATTTCCGCTAGAACTGGTAAATAGGAAGTTTTCGGGAGGTTAGTGATGTCGTGTAGGACCCCGTCAATTCGGAAACGAACTTTAACTAAATTGTCAGTGGGCTCAATATGAACATCGCCCGCGTCTTTAACTATCGCTAGCGACATAATTAAATTAACAATTTCTCGGGGTGAGATTACTTTAACCTGTTCTGAAAGGGCTTTAATATCAATTGTGGTTTCTCTCGCTTGGGCTAGGTCCGTCTCCTTGATGATTAGACCGCGACCAATAGTTTGAGAAATAACGATATCGTAAATTTCGTTGATATAATCAAAGTCACCGACCACACGGTAAACCTCTTCAATTGAAGTAATACCTTCAAAGCACTTTAAAATACCATCTTGAAGCATGGTAATCATTCCGTTCTCAATGGCTTGTTGGAGAATTTTAAAAGACGGGGCCCGATCAATGGTGAGCTGTTTTATTTTTTCATCCATCGTAAATAGTTCGTAAATTCCAATTCGGCCATGATAGCCGGTGTAACTGCATTCCGGGCACCCCTCGCCTACTTTCCAGAGTTGAGGTAACTGGTCGGGAACACTTACCCCTGACTTGGGGGAAATGACCCCAATAATTTTATTAATTTGTTCTTTTTCGAGGTTACTCAACTTGTGAGGCTTGCGGCAGTGCGGGCAAAGACGGCGCACTAAACGTTGCCCGATAACGGCGTTTAGAGACGGTGGCAGTAGGTAGGGTTCAACTTCTAAATCTAATAAGCGCGGAATCACACCCGCGGCATCGTTGGTGTGTACGGTTGATAAAACTAAATGGCCAGTAATTGAAGATTGTAAAGCAATCTTAGCTGTTTCTGAATCGCGGATTTCACCTACCATTAAAATATTTGGATCTTGACGCAAGACGGAGCGCAAGGCCTCGGCAAAAGTATAGCCCTTATCTTCAGAAATTTGACTCTGGTTAATCCCGGGTAACTGATATTCAATCGGATTTTCTAGAGTAATAATCTTTATATTCGGTTTATTTAATTCGTTTAAAATCGCATAAAGAGTCGTCGTTTTTCCGGAACCAGTTGGGCCGGCGGTCAAAATCATGCCGTTTGGTTTTTTGATTTGGGCTTTGAGTATTTTTAAAACTTCTGCTCTTAAGCCCAGGCGCTCAAAAGATAAAGATTGCGCCGAAGAATCAAGTAAGCGCAGTACCACGCTCTCACCAAAAGCTGTTGGCAAAAAGGAGCACCGGACATCAAGTTTACGGTCGTCAAGGCGAACACTAAAACGGCCATCCTGAGGTTGATTGGTGATATTAATTTTTGCCTTAGCAAGAATTTTTAGACGGGTGGCTATTCGTCGCCACTTCTCACCAGTAATCACCGCCGCTTCGTGCAAAACACCATCAATGCGGAGGCGAATAACCGAGCCGCGAGCTTCCGCCTCAACGTGGACATCGCTAGATCCGGAACGAATGGCAGCCGCCAATATTAAAGTAATAACATCGCTGATGTTAACTTCGTTGATGCGCTCGTTTAACTTGCGGTAATCAGCTAAGTCTTCTTGGAACTCTACTAATTTTTGGGGGCTGATCTCGACCGTGCCGGTGTAGGGGGTAACTTTCGGCAGGTTTTTGTAAAGCTCAAGAGCGTGTTGCAAACTATTTTCAGAGATAAAAAATAATACTCCATTGGCGTATAATTTTTTTTGGAGCTCTTCGGCAAATTCTTTTACTTCAGTCGTGGGGTTAGTCGTCCCTAATCTAAAATCTTTGCCGTCATAAAAAAAGCAAACTAAGTTTAAGTCGCGAGCCCTCATTTCTTCTACTAAACCTAAGGCGTCGCTGCTGATCGGAAAGCTACCGAGATTAATATAAGGAAGTCCGAGTAGTCGGGCTTGTCTTTCCGCTTCGCGTTCAATTTCGCGGGCTTTAATTTCTTTCTGTTTTCGAGAAAAGTTATCTAACGCCGAGCCTTCTTCTGGCTCCTCGTCGGTAATTAAATTGTCAATGGAGCTCAGATTCATAGCTTAGGATTTTTTCTTAGGAGTAGTTTTTTTGGCGGTGGTGGTTCGGGGCCTTTTAGAAACCAGCTTTTTAGTAGTTTTGGCAGGAGCCTTGGCTGCCTGAGTTTTTTTAGGGCTTTTGCCTTTTCCAAAAATTCTTTCAATTTTAGCGGGCGCCCCGTGTTCTTTAATTTTCAAATAGAGGTTCGTCCAGGCAGTCGTTTGGAAGGTCATTAAGAAAGAAGCGATGGAAACTATCAGGAGAAAACAAGTAAGAATCAGTAATGCTAGCGGCAGGGCTAAGTCAAAGATCATCAAAGTCAGCATGATCGGGAAGGCCACAAAAGTTAAGAGGAAGAGAATTATAAAGCTGACGCTAAAGTTGATAAAGAAAAGAATCAGAGCCATTTCTAAGCTAACCAGCCAATTCTTTTTAAATAATTCAATAGCGCTAATGACGCTAGCAGTGAAGCCTTTTTTCTTTAAAACTATTTCCGCCATAGCGTACTTAGCGATTAGAGAAAAGGAAACAGCCAGCGGGATTAAAATTAAGAAGAATAAGGAGTAAGCGGCGACGGCCCAGAGAGAGTTTTTAAAATACAGATAAATTAAAGGCAAACTTAAAAAGACGCCGGTCGCAAAAATAATAATTTCCACTAATACGCCAACTGCTAAAACGCGCCCAAACCGCCCATCTTTAACTGTGAACGCTTCCCATAAACTAATCTCTTCGTCGCCTTGGCCCATGTGATCTTTTTTCGCCCAACGAATTAGGGCAATTTGCGATTTAACTGCGAGCCAAAGAACCCCGAATAGGAGACCAGTAACCAGAAGAATCAAGATGATGACCGCTAGACTGGTGCGCCAGTCAACACTTAGAGCGCCAAGAAGTGCGGTCCAGAGTTCTGGTGGCAAGCTGCTGCTGGTAAGAAGGCGTTCATAAATATTAGCACCCCAGCCACTATTTAAAGACTGATTAATGATTTGGTATTCGCCACCGATAAAAACCAGGAGGGCAAAAAAACCAAAAACCCAGAGTTTTTTTCGGCGTGTTGCCAAGCGCCAGGCGGCGCTCAAAATGGGTCGATGGATAGACATAGATTTAAAAATATTTTTTAAAGTTTAGCAAAAAATAAAATTTTAAGACAGCGCTTAAAGATTGAAAAACACTGGCAGATTTGTTAACATTGTAGCATATTTAATAGGAGTATTCCAAGCTGTCGCTCTTGGTGGTTTGGGAGTAGATTTATTTTTATGGTTTACTTGGAAAAGTTAAAAGAAGAATTGGCCAAAAAATTTAATTGTGCGGCGACGGATTTTGTTTATCCGCCCGAGACCAAAATGGGGCACTTAAGTTGGCCCCTCTTTACCGAGGCCGCTAAACAAAAAGTTAGCGCGCAGGAATTAGCGTCTAGGTTAGTGGCAGCCGCAAGTTCTTCTGACGATTTACCGGCCGCAATTAAGGAGGTGCGAGCGGTGGGGCCTTATTTAAATTTCTTTTTAGAGCCCGATGTTTTTACGACGGCGGCTACCGCCGAGATTATCGGTGGTGGTAAAAATTTTGGCGCTGTTCCTGAGCGTGAAGCCCCGGCGGTTATGATTGAGTATTCAAATGGTAATACGCATAAAGAATTACATGTTGGCCACCTGCGCAATATTTCTTACGGAGCGGCGGTGGCTAAAATTTTGGCGGTGGCGGGCGAAAAGGTTATTCCGGTTTCCTATATTAATGATTTTGGTATTCATACCGCCAAAACTATTTGGAATTGGCAACGGCAAGAAAAATATGCAACGGCGACCGAGCCGAGGGGCTACTTATTGGGTCGTTGTTATAGTGAGGCCGTCCAGTTAATTGGCGACAATGAAACTGCCAAGGGAGAGGTCAGTGAAATCATGAAGGCGATTGAGAGTCGTCAGGGGGAGGCTTACCAGTTATGGCAGGAGACTCGTCAGTGGAGTATTGATTATTTTGCCGCTGTTTATCAAATTTTAAACATTCACTTCGACGATACTTTTTACGAGAGTGATTTTATTGATCAAGGTTTAGAAATAAAAGATAAGCTGTTGGCGAAGGGGATTCTTAAAAAAAGCGAAGGCGCTATTATTGCTGATTTAGAGACTGAAGGTTTAGGCGTTTTGCCCATTATTCGTTCTGATGGCACCGCTCTTTATGCGGTCGCTGACTTGGCTTTAGCCTCGGCTAAATTTGCCAAGTATGATTTAGCCGAATCAATTTATGTTGTAGATATCCGCCAGGGTTTGTACTTTCAGCAATTGTTTGCCATCTTAAAGCGGATGGGGTATCAAGAAAAAATGACGCACTTGGGTTATGATTTTTTGACTTTGAAAAACGGGATGATGTCTTCGCGCACTGGCAATGTTATTACCTTCCAAGAAGTTTTAGCTGAGGCCGAGACCCGGGCCCGTGAAGAAATTATCAAGCGGCACGAAGATTGGTCGGCGGAAAAAGTCGCTACCACGGCGCGCGGTTTGGCGGTCAGTGCTTTAAAATTTGAAATGATTAAGGTATCCGCTGATAAAATTATTACTTTTGATCTTAGCGAAGCTTTACGTTTTGATGGTTATACGGCGGCTTACTTACAATATACCGGTGCCCGCGTTGCCAGCTTACTAAGTAAAAGCGGAAAAATTTTGGAGAGTCAGGAGGGGCCTAATTATGAAGAGCCCGAACTAGTCCTGGCCTTAAAATTAGAACGCTATTTAGAAACGGTTAGTAAGGCGGCGACTGAGCGCGATCCGTCGATAGTGGCTCGTTATTTGTTTGAGCTCGCACAGGCCTTTAATGATTACTACCAACAACGGCCAATTCTGAAAGCGGCGCCAGGGGTGGCGGCGGGGCGCTTGCAGTTAGTACGCGCCTGTAGTCAAGTTTTAAAAAATGGTTTTGATTTGTTAGGTCTTATTTATTTAGAGGAAATGTAAAATATGAAAGAAGCTACTAATGATTTGATGGAAAAAATTGTTTCTCTTTGCAAAAGGCGCGGCTTTGTTTTTCCGGCCGGAGAAATTTATGGCGGCCTGTCCGGGGCTTATAGTTATGGCCCTTACGGCGTAACGCTAAAAAATAAAATAAAACGGAAATGGTGGAATCGTTTTGTTTCTAGTCGAGATGAAGTCTATGGTTTAGATGGACCAATTATTTTGCCTTCGCGGTTATGGGAAGCCAGCGGTCACGTCGGCGGTTTTAATGATGCGCTGGTTGATTGTAAAAAATGTCACAAGCGTTGGCGCGCCGATCATTTAGTTGCCGAAGCCACGGGTCAAGATTTAGAAGGGGATTTAGAGGCCTTAAATAAAGCGCTGCCAGAAATTGCCTGTCCGGCTTGTGGAACAAAGAATTGGAGCGCGGCCAGATTCTTTAACATGATGTTTAAAACGGAGATGAATGGCGTTGATGAAATGGTCTACTTGCGCCCAGAAACAGCGGGGGCTATTTTTGCCGAGTTCAAAAATGTTGTTGATGTGATGCGTCCGAAGTTGCCTTTTGGGATTGCGCAAATTGGTAAAGCTTTCCGTAATGAAATTATCGTTGGTAATTTTATTTTTCGAACTCGTGAATTTGAACAAATGGAATTAGAGTATTTTATTGATCCGGAAAAAGACTGGCAATCATTGTTTGATTCTCTTTTGGCGGAACAGGAACATTTTTTTGTTGATGATTTAGGAATTGACTCTCAAAAAATACGGCGCTACGAACATCCGCGAGAAAAATTATCGCACTACTCCCGCAAGACGGTTGACCTAGAATACGATATGCCTTTTGGTGGTTTTAAAGAGTTATGCGGCTTGGCTCACCGCGGCGATTTTGATTTAAAACAACACAGTGAATTTTCTCATCAGAAGTTAGAATATTTTGAAGCTACTACTAATCGTCAGGTTACGCCTCACGTCTTAGAGCCCAGCTTTGGTTTGGATCGTTGTTTTTTAGTGACCTTGCTTTCTGCTTATCACGAAGAAAATATTTCGGAAACAGAAACCCGAGTGGTTTTAAAATTACCGGCCGATTTAGCACCGGTCACGATTGCCGTCTTTCCTTTACTAAAAAATAAAACAGAGCTAGTGACGGCCGCGCGAAAAATTTATGATAATTTGCGCTCCCAATTTTCTTGTGAGTTTGATGATAATGGTAATGTCGGCAAGCGTTATCGTCGCCAAGATGAAATTGGGACGCCGTTTTGTATTACTGTTGATTTTGATAGTTTGGAAGATAAAACGGTGACCGTTCGTGATCGTGATACGATGACTCAGGAGAGAATTAAAATTTCCGAATTGGAAAAATATTTTTTTACTCGCTTAAAAAAATAAAAAAGTATTGCTATCGTTTTCATCTGGATGTATAATTAGAATAAGTTTTCGGTCGATGTAATTTTTTTTTAAAAAAAATTTTAAATTAGTTCCAACTGAAAGGAGGTGAAAATATGCCCGCAAAAAAACCGGCTAAAAAAGTTGTTAAGAAAGCCGCTCCTAAAAAAGCTGCTCCGAAAAAAGCAGTCAAAAAGGTGGTTAAAAAAGCAGCTCCTAAAAAAGTTGTGAAAAAAGCCGCTCCGAAAAAAGCAGCTTCTAAAAAAGTTGTGAAAAAGGCCGCTCCAAAAAAGAAAAAATAATTCTTTTTTAAGCCATTTAAAAATTATACAAAAATCGTCCGTTCTCCGGGCGATTTTTGTAATTGAGGAAAACTTGATACTCACCGTGTTAGACTAAAAATATGAAACGCCTGCTTTTAGTTAGCGCTCTATTTTTTTCCTTAGGACTGACACTTTTTTTGCCACTGTCGCGATATCCGCGGGACGCGGTTAAAGTTTCTTTTCTCTCCGTTGGGCAAGGTGATGCAATTTTAATTGTGACCCCGGACAAAAAAACTTTGTTAATTGATGGTGGTCCTGATAATAGTCTCTTAGAAGAGTTGGGCACCGTCTTGCCTTGGTGGCAGCGCCACTTAGATTTTGTTTTACTGACTCATGAGCACAGCGATCATTTGCTCGGCTTGCTTGAGTTGGGTGATCGTTATCGAATCAAGCAAGTTTTTTATGGAGAGGTGACTGAGAATAATATTTTAATTAAAGAGTGGTTTAGTAATTTAGAAAAAAATAAAATTCCTAAACAAAAAATTACGGCGGCTGATTCTTTTTCGCTGGGAAAGTATTGTCAGGTTAATATTTTGAGCGCCGCCGCCAGTAAAGAAATTAATGATCAGTCAGTGGTGAGTGAGTTAGTCTGCGGTCAGCGCCAGTTTTTATTTACTGGTGATGCCGGTCAAGAAATCGAGGCTGATTTGTTGGACAGCGGTTTAAAAACTTACGATGTTTTAAAAGTTTCTCATCACGGAGCAGCCAGTGCCAGTCAGGAAATTTTTTTAAGAACCGTTAAGCCGCTTGTTGCCATTATCTCAGTCGGAAAAGATAATAAATTTTCTCATCCCCATCTAGAAACTTTAAAAAGATTAGAAACGGTCGCGGCGAATATTTTTCGCACTGACGAAGTTGGCACTATTAATATTTTTGCTAATAATAAAGATATTTATTTAAAAAAAGCCCCCTAATCAGATTATTGGCTCTCGGGGGTTGACAAAGAATTAAGGGTATGCTATATTAAATCGTTAGCATTTCAGTTCTTTTTACTAAGGTCGTTTGAAACGGGTTAGGCACGACAAGCATGGGGACTTTCTTGCTAGGGTTTTTTGGGCCTGTGAGATAATATCAAAAATGGTATTCTCTCATAGGCTCGGGGATTCCTAGAAGAAATTTTCTTGCCTGCCCGTTTCAGACGATCTTTTTTTAAATCAAAGCGCCCCCTCTGTGGGGGCTTTTTGGTTTTCTTAACTAGTTATTATTCCAACTTCGTCTCTGTTTCTGGAGTAGGGCTAGCGGTGGGAGAGGAATCCGTTTCAGTCTCAGTCTGTTCTGCTTGTTCGGCCTCTTCCGCTTTTGCTTCTGGATCGACGCCAACTAAACAAACCGCTTGCCAAGGGACATAATGAGATTTAAAGCGCTCCATTTTTTCTTCGCCGTCAGGATAGATAACAGTGTAATCAAAATAAGTATCGGCCCCATTATGTGAACTCTCGGTACATTTTTTTTCGCCTGGCTTGAGATCAGTCGTTTCAATAATTTTTGTTGGCGCCGGTTTAACAATGTTAAAAATTACCGGCGTGGTGGTCGTCGCTTGACGGCCATCTTCCTTTCCCCAGAAATCAAAGTAAAGATCATCGCCGTCAATGCGCGCCTGAATCAATATATAATCGGGGCTATCATTAATAAAGCGAACATCAGGAAGCGGATCATAAATAGTCGCATCCATGCCGGCCGGCTCATAGTAGCCAACGCGGTAAGAATGATTTTGGCGCATCGTGATGGGGAGACCAGAGCCTAGGGCGGAGCGGAAAATGGTCGTTGCCACCTGACACAGGCCGCCACCATATTCCAGTTGGGTTTTGTCGCCTTTAATTACGTATTCCGGTAAGTAGCCACCACTGGCATCCATATTGCCAAGAGCTTTAATTAAAGAAAACTCTTCACCGGGGGCAATGAGCAAGCCATGTAAAGTGTCAGCGCCTACTTTAATATTATGGCGTCGGTTTTTAGAAGAACCAGAAAAATTAGAGTGACCGGTTCCAATCGTCTCCTCAATCCTTAAAGGGTTGTCATCACTTTTTATTTCCGGTAAGAGTAGGTTAACGCTTAACTCGGTTTCCGTAATTTTATTTTCTAAATAATTTTCTAAAATATCGTTAGCGCTTTTTTCCGTGTCTAATTGTTTGCCGATTACAGCAGGAGACCAATCAGTTAGCCGATTTTCTGCCAGTTCATAGCGAGGTGCTTGAGGTTCGCGATCAATCTCGGGGGCAACTAGGTCGCTTAAATAAGCGGCAATTTTTTTAGAATCCAAGCCGACTGTTTGCGACTGATTGGTAAACTTAGGAACAATCCAAGTAGCCACGGTGCTAGTTGGCACTAACCAAGTGCTGGTGGCAGTATCCGCTTCAGCAGTGACAGTTAAGGTTAGGCCGCCTTGACTAATCAAGTTTTGAGCAGCCGGTCTTAAATTTTCTAAATCAGCTTGATAAACCTGAGGGCGAACTAATTCGGTTGTGAGGACTGCCTCCTCATTACTTGGGGTGGCTAAATTTTTATGAATTGTTTTAAGTGCGGCCTCAAAATTAATTTGCCGGCCAATCTGTTCCGGCTGAATGGTAAATTCCCAATCAGTGCTTAAATCTTCCCGAACCATGAAGCGGGCATCTTGAGGAATAATGGTAAGATCAGGAAGAGTTTCGGTTAAATAGTTTTTAAGTAAGGCCTCATTTAAGAAATAAGGAATATCTAAGTGGGCGGGATTGAAGTGGCTAGCTAAATAACGTCGCCAAGACTTAGCCGCAAGATTGTTGGTTAGAAATTGGTTTATCGGCTCCGGCTGCCAAGTAAAAATTGGCAAACTAGCTTCGACGTTAACCTGGATGGCTGCCGGGATTTCTAAGCGAGTATCATTATGTCGGACCACTAAACCTGATTGCTCCCAAGCCTGCAGATTTTTTTCTATTAATTGCTGGGCTTCACCGATTGTTAAATTGCCGACTAAAATAGTGCCGACGCTAGTGCCCGGGTTAATTTTATTAGCGTGAAGTTTCCAAGCAAAAAAAGAAATTGCGCCGCTGGTTAATAATAAGATTAATAAAAATGCCCACAAGAAGATAAAAAAATTTTTCTTTGGTGGACACTTTTCTATTTTTTTCATATCTGTTTGTTGGTTCCTAGGCCGTCAATAAGTCATTAAGCAAATCTTTTGGGGAAGAATCTTCTTCCGGGGTTTGGCTATTTAGGAGCTCAAATAAATCGGGCGTACTCATAATTAATATTAATAATCAATTTTAATTTCTTGACCGAGTTCGGGTCCATGGTTTAAGCGCTTGAGAGTGATGGTTAAGATTCCATTCTCAACATTGGCGCTGATTTCTTGATTATCAACCTCGGCCGGTAAAATTAAAGAACGGTGGCAAGGCCCAAAAAAACATTCTTTATAAAAGTAATCTTCTTCGGGAACCGCCAGTTCATCCACTTTTTGATACTTAATGGTGAGCAAATCGTTATGCA
>Ga0172378_10004244_pt1 | contig 13443 bp, 8 predicted proteins | sample GrowelOW332metaG_FD_119755 | JGI IMG/M metagenome (GOLD analysis project Ga0172378, IMG submission 119755) | Groundwater microbial communities from an aquifer near a municipal landfill in Southern Ontario, Canada - Pumphouse #3_1 metaG | ecosystem: Environmental > Aquatic > Deep subsurface >...
AAGCATGGCGCTCGCAAGCGAGCGCCCACAGAACGGGTGGATGATGGGTAAGTGGGGAAAGTTATTCGCTCGATGTGACGCCCTTTCGGGCGCTTGTTTTGTTGGGTTCGCAGACCCCCGGTTCCCTCGCCCTTTGGGCTTCGGTCACCGGGGGTTATTAATGTTCGGCTCGCTGAGCCGTGTCGCGGGCTGGCGCCCGCTTTGGGAGGGGCGGGGAACGTGGGCTATGGAGCGATCCCGTCCTCGCCGGCATCCTAAAACGTGGTTCGTTTTTGTCCCGAAAAACGGCGGGTTCAAAGTAGGCGACACCGCCTGTATTAGGTTTGTTCAGCAGTGAGAAAACACAGTGGTGATTTGCAGCGCAGTGACCGCTTCCGGCTCCAGACATTTCGGGGTACCGCCGGCGGCCTCAATTTCCATGAATCCGGAGGGATCGCAATAGGCGCTGAAACGTACCGGTCTGCCATTGGGTTGATTGGTCGGATCCTGATCGGCGATGTCAATATAGGACAGCCCTTCGGCCAGGGGTTCAGCAGTACGCTGAACCTTGAATTTACGCCGAAAGTCGCAGAATTCCAAACCGCTGACCTGTTCACTCAGACCGAGCTGGAAGCGGAAATCCGTTTTCATGCAGACCTGCCAGCCCTCCGGGTGCAGTTGCCGATGAACTGTGCTTTCCGGTGAATACATGTCCCAGATTTCACTGCTGGGGCAGGGGGGCAGGCGCACTTGGCTGTCGGCATCGCAATCGAACTGGCAGAGGCTCCAAGGAGCCAACAGGGCCTGTTCTTGAGTAAGGGTTTCCCGTCCGAGATACTGAATTTTTTCAGTGACCTTTTGAGTCAGCTGATTCGAACAGTTTTCCAAGGTGATATGGCGGGTGAAAAGGCAGGGAATTCCTCTTCCTTCTGAGTTGATCAAGTCGACTTCTGCGCCGACAAGCGCAGCAGTCTTTGTTTTTTCCAATACTTGCCACCGGGCATTGGTCAGGGAGGGGGGGACACGCCAGGAACCAGTGGAGTACTCATAGCCGAGGCGCGAGCCTTCCGGTGCTGGCCAGAACCCATCCCCACCGGGATTCAGGTATGCTGTTCGTGAGCTGAAATCGGAAAAAGCTTCCGGATTAACGCGGTTCAGGACTTCTCCGTCAAGATAGGAAAAAAGGCGCCCCTCGATATCTAAGGCAATGACTGTGCCATGTTTGAGATCGCCGACCAGATGATAGCGGCGTTTGCCGCGTTCGAGTAATTGAATCAGATCAATGAGTTTCATGTATTCTTTCCTTTTTTTGCCGTTGCGTCAAAGGGTGTAAAAATAATTAGAACTCTGCAGATTGCGGGGTTCTGGGGAAGGGGATGACATCCCGGATGTTTGCCATTCCGGTGCAGAAGCGTACCATACGCTCGAAGCCGAGGCCGAAGCCGGCATGCGGCACAGTGCCAAAGCGGCGTAAATCGCAATACCACCAGTAATCCGCCGGATTCATGCCACTTTCCCGAATTCGTTGTTCCAGTACGTCGAGACGTTCTTCCCGCTGACTGCCGCCGATAATTTCGCCGACTGTGGGTAGCAGTACATCCATGGCGGCGACCGTTTTTTGATCATCATTCATGCGCATGTAAAACGCTTTGATTTCTTTGGGATAATTCAGTACAATCACCGGCCCTTTGAACAGCACTTCGGCCAGATAGCGTTCATGTTCCGACTGCAGATCAATCCCCCAATACGGTTTGAAGGCAAATTTGTCGGCATTCTTTTCCAGCAGGGAAATTGCTTCAGTGTAGGTAATCCGGGTGAAAGGTGCATCCGCCAGGCGGCTGAGATTGTCCAGTAGTCCCTTTTCAACGCGGTCATTGAAGAATTTCAGGTCTTCCTGGCGTAAGCGCAGCACTTCCTGAAACAGGAAATGCAGATATTCCTCGGCCAGATCGGCATTGTCCTTGAGATCCGCAAAGGCCATTTCGGGTTCAATCATCCAGAATTCCGCCAGATGGCGTGCGGTATTGGAATTTTCGGCTCGGAAGGTAGGGCCGAAGGTGTAGACATTGCCGAGGGCGCAGGCATGGGTTTCTGCTTCGAGCTGGCCACTGACGGTTAGCTTGGCCGCCCGCCCGAAAAAGTCTTGTTTGAAGTCTACTTTTTGAGTTTCCGGATTGATGGGGAGTTTTTCCATATTCAGGGTTGTGACTTGGAACATTTCGCCGGCGCCTTCGCAATCGCTAGCAGTGATGATTGGGGCATTGAAATACAGGAAGTCGCGTTCTTGGAAGAAGCGATGGGTAGCGAAGGCGAGGGTATTGCGGATTCTGGCGACCGCCCCGAAGGCATTGGTGCGGAATCGTAGATGAGCAATTTCGCGTAGGCGTTCGAAGGAGATTCGGCTTTTGCCCAAGGGGTACTCCAAGGGGTCACAGAATCCCAGCACGGTAAGTTTTTCCGCATGCAGTTCAACGGCCTGTCCGGCGGCTGGGGATTCCAGCAGTTTTCCTTCCACCAGTATGGATGCTCCCGGATGCAGCTTCAGTACTTCCTGTTGATAATTTGTCAGTTCTGCACTGGCGAGTACCTGCAGGTTTCCCATGCAGGAACCGTCATTAAGTTCAATAAAGGAAAAGCCGGCTTTGGAATCGCGGCGGGTACGTACCCAGCCAGTTACGGTCAACGAAATGCCGAATTCGCGACTGGCTAGGACATTTCGGATAAAAGTCCGTTTCATAATAACTTCTTTCAGGGGGTGATGTTTGATGAATTATGGAACCGCAGACTTGAATTTACGCAAAGCCGGCGAAAAGATAAAGACCAGAGCCCCAAGCAGGGCCCAACTGACAACGACAATGGAAAAAACAACCGGAATACTGCCGGAGATTTCGGCCGGGTCGGCATGAAAAGCCTTGAAAAAAGCGGCTGTTACGGCATCCCGCATGCCCAGGCCGCCAGGCGTTAAGGGCAGCAATCCGGTGGCATTGGCAATTTGAGTGGACAAGGTATATTGGGATACACTCATCGCTTTTTCCCCCAGACTTTTTCCAATGGCAAAAAGGCAGAAGGCGTTAATTAGATGCACCAAGATGGAATAAAAAAAATGTTTTCCCAGTACCTGCTGCTGGTTTTGATATAAACGGAAAGCGGCCTGCAGGCGATCCAGGATACGAATGATGACCTTGGGCAGGTGACGATAGACAAAATCCAGGCTGCCACGCAACCCTTTGCTACGAAGGAAAAAAGCCTTCCGCCGATACAGAAAATAGGCGAGTATGCAACCCAGGCAACCAGCATTAACGGCAAGTACCGCCAATCCCAACAAGCGGTGGTTTTGCCATAAATCCGGCAAAAATTTCAGATAGAAGATGGTTGCCAGAAAAGCGGCAAAAAACATAGCAAAGAGGCCGAGAATGCGATCTAGCATAATGGTCAGCAGAATTTCCGTTTTTTTGCCGATGAAATACTGGCCGGCATAGGCGATTTTCAACAAATCTCCGCTGACGGCACCGGGAATGAGCATGCTGAAGAAATTGCCGACCATCGTGAGTTTGAATGCTTCGAAGAAAGGCAGATGCATTTGCTGTACTCTCATCAACAAGCCCCAGCGCCAGGCCGCCAGCATCTGGATCACGCCATAGGCCAGAAAAGCCAGGATCAGGAAGCCATGATTTGCTTGCCTGAGATCCTTGAGGATATCCGCACCACTGCTTTTAAGGGTCATCTTCAGCAACCAGACTGCCAGCAACAAAATTGCCAGACGCCAGATTATGCTGAGACAACGCCGTACCCAGGAATGCGCAAGATCCTTTTTCTTTTCTATTGTTTCAGCAGTATCCATGATGAATTAAAATTGGGGGGGGGATTTGTGTGTGGATGCTGTCGTTCAGTCGCCATATCCATCCGGGTGTTGGCAGCGCCAATGCCAGGCACTTTCCACGATCGTTTGCAATTGATCATAACAAGGCGCCCAACCGAGAATTTTTCTGGCGGCACTGGCGTCTGCAATCAGGCTGGCGGGGTCGCCGGGACGCCGGGGGACGGTAACGACCTTGAAGGCTTTACCAGTCACTTTACGTACCATTTCGATGACTTCCCTGACGCTGTGTCCTTGACCCGACCCGAGATTCAGACTGCCGCAAAAATCATTTTCGAGGGCCAGCACATGTGCTTGCGCCAGGTCGAGGACATGGATGTAATCCCGGATGCAGCTGCCATCTGGGGTATTATAATCATCGCCAAAGATGCTGATTTGCTCGCGTTTTCCTTCCGCTGCTTCCATGATCAACGGGATCAGATGGCTTTCAGGATGATGATCTTCGCCATACTTTTCGCTGGCGCCAGCGGCATTGAAATAACGCAATGCAGTATATTTCAAACCCTTTAATTCGTATTCCCAGCGCAGAATTTTTTCAAACATCAGCTTGGCTTCTCCATAGGGATTGATCGGATGGGTCGCTTCGCTTTCAGTAATCGGTATATTTTTCGGCATCCCATATACGGCCGCAGTGCTTGAGAAAACAATTTTCCGCACCTGATTGTCGGCGGCTGCCTGACAGAGATTGAGGGCATTGGCGACATTATTGCGGAAGTATTTCAGGGGATTCTGCATGGATTCGCCCACTTCAATGAAAGCGGCAAAATGAATGATGCCATCCGGACGGCAATCCTGAACCGCCTTATGAATTGCTTCCTGGTCGGCGAGATTGCCATGGATAAAGTCAGCACGTGGATCAATGGCGGAGCGATGCCCATTGAGCAAAGCGTCAAAGACCGTCACCTGATGTCCCAGGTCAAGCAGGTATTCTACACAGCAACTGCCGATATATCCGGCTCCTCCGGCAATCAAAATATGCATCGCCCACTCCACTCCCTCGGGAAGAAAAAAAATCAATAATACTGCAAAAAAGAAACCTATAATATAATCTGAAAGTCAAAGTTTGCTTCACGGGGAGTTGCATAACTGCAGAATGCGTTTTTGGCGCATGATTTTCTGTCCGTTGCTTCTGATTGCCAACCATTCAATAGCCAGGCAGGATGAAGCTGTCCACTTCATCCTCCCGTACCCTGTGTATGAACACTAGAAATCGCGTTTATTCAGAATTTTTCTTGTAATACTGGAAAAATGTGGCAAATTGTTAAGGTGACAGTTTACATACTGTCTTTTCATATTTTTATCATTTTTGTTCAAGATAGGTTTCAGCTCTAATGGATGAATTCCCATCATGTTATCTTCGTGTACGCTGTCCGGGACTACCCCCGGTGGTGCATCAAGTCACCCAATTTCCTTGCCGGATCGGGCGGGTGGATGGCAATGAAATTGTCATCCGGGACAGTTCGATATCCAGTCTGCATGCGGTATTGATTTTGCAAGCCAACAACCTGATTCAATTGGAAGATCAGTGGAGTACGAATGGAATTTATTTGAATGCGCGGCGGGTGAGCCAGCTGCTGGTTGATCGCACGCTTAGCCTGACCATGGGCAATGTCAAAGTCGATCTGACCGTGACACAGGAGGAAATGCACCAGCTGGAAAGTAAGGTTCACAATAGTACCACGGTCAAGATCACCCGGGATCGGGATAAAACCAGTACGGTCATGCTGGAACGCCCTTCTCTTACTAGGGCGGAAGTTTTGAACCCCGATCTGAAAGCAAATGCGATGAAAAAGCGTTTTCTGATGGGGGATTCTCCAGCCGCTACCATATCCCGGATTGCCGGCAGTGGTCGAAGAGGGATTGTCTGCCCGCATTGCTGGCATCGATTTGATATTGATGAGTTTCTTTTTATTGCCCGTCATCAGAGTCTGATCGGGGATCCGGTGCTGGGGGCGGATGCCCAGCAGCGTTTTCTGCCATCGCGTTTCACCTTGGAAGGCAATGCACTGGATGCTGGCGGAACGAGTTGCCCGGATATGGCTTGCCCACGCTGCCATCTGAGAATCCCGCAGGCTGCCAGTGAGATGCCCCCCCTCTTTCTTTCGATCGTCGGTGCTACATCCAGTGGAAAATCGTATTTTTTGACCAGCATGTCGTGGGAATTAAGAAATACCCTGTCACGGAATTTTGCCATTTCTTTTGCGGATACCGATGCGGTCAATAATCAGCTCCTTAACGATTTTGAAGAAACTCTTTTTCTGAACTCCGATCAGGAAGCCTTGGTTGCTTTGCGCAAAACCGAACTGCAGGGAGAATTGTACAACCAAGTACTGCTTGATAATATGATGATCAATCTGCCGAAACCCTTTATGTTTACGGTCACTCCTGCAGAACATCATCCGAAATATCAGGAGGTGCGCGATAAAATGTCTCGTACCTTGGTTTTATATGACAATGCCGGCGAACATTTTGAACCCGGCATGGACTTGGTGGATAATCCGACGACTCAGCACCTGCTGCATTCCGATACTATTTTCTTCCTGTTTGATCCAACGAAGGATGTGCGTTTCCGACGCCTGATCACCGGCGTGGATGACCCCCAGCTCGCGGCAAAAGCGCGTGTCCAGCGACAGGAAATCATCCTGACGGAAATGATTAACCGGATCAAAAAGTATTCCGGCATGCGAACCGGCAGCCGTACGGGAAAAACACTGATCGTCATCGTCTCCAAATGCGACGTCTGGAAGCAATTGCTGGAATTTGATCTGCCCAAAGAGCCGTGGCGCTGGGAAAGCATGTACAATACCTGCGTCCTGGATGTCAACCTGATCAAAAATATCTCCTTTCAACTGCGCCATCTGCTGGAGGAAATCTGTCCGGAACTCGTCTCCACAGCGGAATCCTTTGCGGGAGAAGTCCTTTACTTGCCGAACAGTGCTCTGGGGCATAGCCCGGAATTAAATGATGAAAACGGCATGATTGGTATTCGCCCCGGTAAAGTGAATCCCTTCTGGGTTACGGTACCAATGCTTTACTTTTTTTATCAGCGCGGATTTATTCCGCCGATTCCCGTAGAAAACCAGACCCGGATGCAGGACGCAGACTTTGAAATGAAGCTGTCTGGAGATATTTATTTTGTCTCCGTCCCGGGTCGGCAAAAACCACTTCAGGTTCCCTTATCCTATACGGGTTGGCAATTGCGTTGTCCCGGGACAGACTTATGGTTTACGATACCGGAACCTGACCAGAACGAACAATAGCCTCAGCGCAGGGCAGACCGGGTTTCATTTTCGGCGGAGCAAATGGCATGGCATTGGAATTGGTATATACCTCGGCGGAACGCGGGCTTCGACCCGGTACACGGGGGTATTGTACTGTGGCACATACCAAAGGGATCGCTCCTGCTGCATTGCAGATTTTGGAGGCTTTGAGCTCCTATAAGAGCCTTTATGCTGTGCACGAAGAGCAGCAAGCCGACAATCCGATATCTTACAGTCATTACAGCAGCAATCTGCTGGGGCGTTCGGTCAGCGTATTGTCTCGAGTGAGTCCAAGTCCAGCCGATCATACCGGTCGCAGTAATAAACTGGCTCATCATGTTCTGCTGCATGCCAGAGAATACCCTGTGGGTGGGCCGCTCTGGCTCAGTCAGCAACCGGGTTTCTTTCTGGATAATTGGAAGGAAGAAGCGCATCTGCTGGAACTGCCGAAAAGCATCCCGGTTGGGGACAGCACCGGTGGCAAAGCAGAGACTTGGGAACAAGTGACTGGAGACGCAGGCAATGCCGCTTTGCTGGCAACTCTTTTCCAAAAAACACCTAAAGCGCAGGTTTATTTGGTCTTTTCCCCTGGCATGTCAACGCTGTCTTTGCTCGGTGAAGCGTTGGCGCTGTTGCCTCCGGCCAGTCGCTGGCAAGTGACCTATAATACCTATTTTACCTCGTTACCTGTCGGGGTTAACTGCCTTTGGCGCTGTTGTGTGCCAGAGGCCGAAATTCTACGGGAAGCACGGCGCAACCCTCAGGCACAAATATTTGATTTGACTGGGAAGCTGCCGCCTCTTGAGGAAAATAAGTTGGTTGAACTGGCTCGGAATGGCAGGCCAGCTCAACCCGTTCCCGCTTCAGAAGCAGCGGAACGGGTCGCTGTCCCCCCCAAGAAAAAGAAATTTATGCTGTTGCCTCAGCGCAGCGTGAATATGCTCAATTTGAAGCCTCGTAAAAGGGAAGATTGACCACGATGACTCCAGAGCAAAACCTCATTCAGCAGATTACCCGGGTGATTGAGAATCATCAGCTTGAAAAAAACAGTCTGTTGGAAGAGCTTGCGGCACAATATGCTGAGCTTTGTTCGATCACCAATACGCGTTTGCTTCGGTGTTCGGAATATTTACAAAAGGGCTTGTTGTCGGAAGCGGTCTATGACGCCAAGATTGCTCCTGACCTGTTGGAATTAGCCAGCTTGGTACAATTTGACTTGGCGAAAAAATGGCAAGTGATTTGTGAAGATCTGGAATTAAGCAAGGCGCCGCTACTGCACACGGAAGTTATAGAGCAGTTGCGTACTGCTTGTATCAAGGAAAAGGAACTGCAACCCCTGCTGCGGGAATTTCGCAGCCTGATCTATCAGGGCTTGTCCAATCAGGCCATTGGAGTGTTGCGAAAAATCCGCGCCCTGGATCCGGACAATTCGAGCTGGATAGCGAATCTGCAGACCTATGAGGAAGCGGAGTTGCCCTTCTGGCTGGGAAAAGCGCATCAGGCTCTGGAGAATATGGACTTGCCTGGGTTGCGTGATATCCATGCGGAATTGACCCATCCGCAACGCGTCGTGGCGCCCCCTCCCGCAATCCTGCAACAGCTTAAACGGGCATTGTTGTCGGAAAAAGCTTCCGATTTATCACTGGAAGCAGACAATATGCTGAATCGCCTGCAGGAGGAAATCTCCAGAAGCAACGTATCGGCGGTGCGCCAGATTCTCGAGCAGGGCGAAAAAATGGAGTCTAAAGAAGCCTTTTACCGTCGTCCGGAGGTCTGGGATGAACAGCTTTCCATGGCTTCCGCCTGGTTGGAAAAAGAAGACAAAGAAAACCGGCTCCAGTCTGAATTTGAAGAGGAAATCAAACAGGTAAAGGCGATACTGAACTCCGACCCGTTTACTGAAAATGAGCTCAAGCATGCTTGGAATCACCTGCAGAATTGGGGACGGCCTTTTCCTGAAGAGCTACAGAAGAAGGTTGAGGTGACCTTAGCTTCTCTGCAAGAACAACGCTTGACCCGCCGGCGTCATCGCCAACAATTCCTTGCTGCCGTGGTCTTCGTGGTTCTGCTGGCAGCAGGCTGGGGAGCGGTCAAGTATCAGAAAAAACGGCAGCTGCAAAGAATCCAGGAGGAATTGGAACTGGATTACCGGAATGCCAAGTTCTCAGAAATGCAGCAAAAATTGGAAAATTTACAACACTATAAACCCCGTTTTTTTCAGGCAGTCGAAATTCAGAATATCTCCAGTAAACTGGCGTCTGCTTTGAGTGAACGAGGGGAACGCACCCGTTTGGCGCATCAATATCTTGCGGATTTGGAGGAAATTCAGCGGCAGGGATATCAACGTAGTGAGGATGACGTGCTGGCCTTTCTGGCCGAAGCGGAGAAGCTGATTTTGACGGAAACGGAAAAAGCAGCGATATCCAACTGGAAAATGGCTTGGCTGGCTTGGAAAACCGGACAACGTCGGGAAAGTAATGCGGTTTTGCAGCGGGTTTGTAATCAGTTCCGGGTCGCGCGCGGTGCTGTTCAGAATGCAAACGATCCGGATTTCGATCTGGAACAGCAGAAAATACAGGAGTTGCGTCTGCTTTTTCAATCCGTATTGCCTCATCTCCCCAGAGCAGAAGACATTTTTAAAGCGGATTATCAGCAATGTATGACTCAATTGGAGGATTGGCAAGGAGATTTGCAATTGCGTCAACAGCAGATGGCTGAGCAAGATTCGCGCAGACAGGAAAAACAACAGCAGTTCGCTCAATTGACCCGGGAAATATTTGCCGCTCTGCCGAATTTGCAGCTTTATCGCAAACGCCTCGAACAACTACAGGAATTTCATCAAGGTAAAATGCCGTTGGAATATCTTTCTGTCCTTGGAAATCTAGAGCAACAAAGTCGGGCTTTGGCGTTGCAGAATTTCAGCATGCGCACCTTCCCTTGTCTTCCCCAGCAAGAAAATGATTTGCGTTCGTTTCTAGCGGAAGGCGGTAGCGCGCTGGGTTCTGTCTGGGAGGCTGATCTGCGTAAATGTCAGGAATATTTGGACAAGCGTCAGCAGGTTTTACGCAAAATTCGGATGTTAGCTCTGGAACAGGAACGCATGTTTCAGGTGTATGTCATCGAAATTCGCAAGAAGGATGCGGTGGACTGGAGCCCTCTCTATGTCCCTTCCCTGCCTAGTAGTCGCGAAGTAGCTGATAATAAGGGGAATACGTATACCCTGTATTGGGGCAATATGTATCATGTCGAAGCCGCGGATGAAGAACCTGTTGAAACCCATACCAGCAAAGTGTTCCCAGATGGCCTGAACAGCCGGGAATACGATGTGAAAATTGGCCGTAAACCCCAGGACTGCCTGAGCAGCCAGGGTAAATTCCTGATGAATTTCATCATGGATGCTCAACATCAAACAGAACTGGACTGCTATCTTCTGGAGGCCTTGCAGAAGTTGAAGGATCCAGCGTTGGAGATGGAACTGATCCCGCGTACTTGGTTGCAGAAACGTCTGCTGAATTTTCTGGCTGATAATTATGCGGACGCCATTCCGGAAAGCTTGGAATGGGTCACCGTGATCAACAAAATTGACACTAATGTCCCCTGGATGAATCCGAAACACCCCCAGATGCTGGCGGCAATGGCAAGCATTCGGGAAGCCGGGCGTTTCTACCCCGATCTGCAAGGAGTAGTGGCACGGTTGCAATGGAATCGTGAATTGCTCGCCAGGGCCTTAAGCAGGCGCATCCAGTGTGTTGGTGCACTGCAGCGGGATGAAAAGGGGAATCTGGCGCCATTTTTATGTGTTCCTGTCAGTGGACAACTCTGGGTTCTTGCAACCCCTTCGCTCCATAGCCCTGCGTATTGGCAGATCCTTTCGGATGATGGGGGAAACCTGTTGCCGGAGGTATTGCGGAACGCCTATCAGGGACAACTCATTTTTGCCCCGCAGGCATCTTCTTTCCCTGCCCTGCAGCTGCCAGCAGAGCAAATCGGCATTAATATACCGCATTCGTGGCCGAGCAATGACCCAAGTCTGGGACTCTGATAACAGCCATGACAAAGGTTCTTCACGCGATTTTTTTTCAGGCAATGCCGAAATTAAACAATGTTTTTTATAAAAAAACAATTTTCAGGTGTGGATATTGGCAGTTCCGGGACAAAAGCCGTTCTCTTTGAACGTTCCGGAAAACAGCTGCATCTTCTTTCCTGTCAGGCAGCCGGCAATGAAGCAGAAGGCATCCTGAATGAACAGGAGCTTTACCAGGAAATCGGCTGCTGGCTCAAGGAAAAAGGGTGGCAGGAAGTGCCTGCTTGTTTGGGCATTCCACAGTATTCCGGATCCACCATGCTGGCAGATTTTCCCGGTGGGAGTACCCGTGCTATTGCGAAGATGGTTCGTTTTGAGACGCATCAGCTGGCGGGGGTTTCGGAGGAACGCTTCCTCTCTTCCTATCAGGTTTTTTCTGCTTCCTTCGGACGGAAAAGCCCGGTTTTAATTGGTATCTGCAATGAAGCCGCTGCCAGTGAACGCTTGCGTTCCTTTCGGGAACTCGCCCAAGGGAATCCCGCATCAACGGCTTTGAACGGATTAGCTCTGCTCAATGCCTTCATCGCTCTGGAAAAGGAAAAAGCCGCGAGCACAAAGCCGATATTGCTGCTGGACTTGGGACAGAGTTCCTCCAACGTGGTGATTTGCGCGGCCTCCCAGCCTCTTTATGTCGGCACCCTGTCTTTTGCCGCAGAGCGTTTCAATAAGGCGTTGGAGAATCGCGAATATCAGCATTTGGACAGCGAGGGGCTTGCACGCTTGCGCTTTATCAATCTGCTGGAGGAAAGGGAACGCTCCCCCATGTTCCTGGCTGCCCGCCAACTGGAGGACGAAATCCAGCAGGCCGTGGAACATTGGCGTTCAACGGAAAAAGAGGCTCTTGCCGAAACACCAATTGACACCGTATTTTTGTGCGGTGGCGCCAGCCGCATTGGTGGCTTGCAGGAATGGCTGCAAAATAAACTCGAAGTCCCTGTGCGGATTTTCGGCCCGCAGTGGAATGATGCTGTTCAGCCTGAATTTGTCACTGCCTATGGATTGGGTCTACAGGCCGCCGGATGTGCAACAGTCAACATTGAGTTGTTGCCGGAACCCTTGCGCCTGGAGAAAAAACGCCGGCAGCGTTTCCCTTTGCTGATTGCCGCACTTGGCCTCTTCATGTTGTCTTTTTCCGTCCTTCAATGGCAACAATTTTTGCAGATTGGACGAGAACTTCGAAGTATGAAACAGCATACCAAGGAGTTGGCGGTCACCGGATCCCTGACCGATGAACTGGAATCATTGCAAAAACAACTGATCTATCAACAAGAGCAACTTCTTCCCTTGCTGACTGCTGGCAACAAAATGGCACGCCTTCAGAAAGCCATTCAGGCGCTCTCTGAAGCTTGCGGCGACAAGGACTGGTTTGTTTTCCTCGGTGATGAAACAAGTTTCTTTCCCACCCATGAAAGCGTCGCCGAACATTCGGCACCCTCGTCAGCGACCAGTGCTGCGTTGTTCAGCAAGACGGCGATGCCCGCGACAAAAAACGTTACGGCCAGTCTTGCGGACGAATTCCCCCAGCGCTTACTGCCTCGGGATCTACCTCCTTGCCGCTACTTCATCAGCGCGGGATATACGCCTTTTGTCCCGACTCAACCTTATGAGCAGGTGCGCAAAATCGCTCGGAATCTTCAGGAAAAAGGCGGCTTCACAGGCGTCGATATCCTGCCAGAACGTGATCGAGTCGAACGCGAAGACCTTTTTCTACCCTGGCAACAACTCTTCAAACGCTTGCCGAATGCACAATTCAGAGCCTTTGTCTTTAAAATGCCATTGGATGAATTGTAAGTGCCTCGTAGCATAGGCTGCGTCAAAAGCGAGCTTTAGCCCGCTTCCCCGTTCCCTGATTCTCCCCGGAATGTAGCCGGAGCTTCCAGCTCCGGATCCGCTCCCGCTCCCGTCCCCGGCGATCGCAAGCGACCGCCAGCAGACGTCAGACGTACTGTCTTGTTTTCTCTGTAGTGTCTCGCCGATGCACCCGGCCTTTATGGGGTCCCTCTCCCCAGGCTGAAGTCTGGGGTTAAGCATGGTTATCAGCCTTCGGCGCGTGACTTTTGGCCGGCTTTTAGAATTGGCGCCTCCCTAAGTTCGTCCCTGTGTCCGTGTGTCCGTGTGTCCGTGTTCGTCATGAAAAAACTGCTTCCCATACATCAATACATCCTGCTGGCTGCTTTGCTTGCCATCGCATTGCAGGTGTTGTTTTATATCTTTCTACTGCGACCGCGCATTGCTGAACATGC
>Ga0172378_10004245_pt1 | contig 13442 bp, 7 predicted proteins | sample GrowelOW332metaG_FD_119755 | JGI IMG/M metagenome (GOLD analysis project Ga0172378, IMG submission 119755) | Groundwater microbial communities from an aquifer near a municipal landfill in Southern Ontario, Canada - Pumphouse #3_1 metaG | ecosystem: Environmental > Aquatic > Deep subsurface >...
AAAACTTTAATTAAGCAGAAGAATAACTCTAAAAATCATATATAATTGTTGATTTTAATCGACAATTATATATGATAAATATTATTAAAAATTAATTTATGACACAGTTTATTTTACAGTCTCCATTTTTCACCACTGAAATTAATGAATTCACGGGGCTAACTAAAACGATCCCTTTTTTATTGATAAATATTCACTCTAAAAATTCATTAATTAAATTACTTAAATAGCTAAGTAGTCAATATCTATCTTATTACATTTGAAATGATAATATCTTTTCCCTTTTCTTCAATAATAATTCTACCTGTCTCTCTTAATCTATCAACTATAGTATTAAAGTTAGCATTTTTATCAGCTCTCATTTTAAAAGTAAAATTTCTTACACTATTATCCTTATAAAAAACATTAAAATCATACCATCTATGCAGTTTTGTCATAATGTCTTCCAATCTATCTTTTTCAAAATACATATAGCCATCTTTCCAGGATATATATTTCTTTACATCCACTTTATTTACTAATATATCTTTAGTATTATCTTTCCAACTTGCATTTTCACCAGGCTTTAATACAATCCTTTTAGATTTAGAAGAATTCAAACTAACCTTTCCCCTTACTAGAGTAACATTCAATTTTTCATTTGGATAACTATAGACATTAAACTGAGTTCCTAATACCATTACTTGATTACTTCCAAAATTCACTATAAAAGGTTTCTTTTCATTATGAGATACTTCAAAATAAGCTTCACCAGATATTAACTCTATGCTTCTAACATCTCCAACAAAGCGTATAGGATACCTTAAAGTTGTTTCTGAATTTAAATAAACTAAGGTCCCATCTGACAACTCAAGTTTATAGCTAGCCCCAGCAGGTATACTAATTGTGTTATAAGACGGCCGTGTATTGGCTTTAATTGAATCTTTCCTGTATTTTATATAATTATTCTGCAAGAACAAGTCATATTGACTTAAACGCAACGTAGTATCCTTTCCTGCTAAAATATGATGATTATCAAATTCGTCAATTAAAGTTATCTCTCCACTATTAATAGCAGTAAATTTAATTGATTCATCTTTTAGTCCATAATTTTGCTTAGAAATATAAAAAACTACTATAGCCAATACTATTGGTAATACAATTACAGCTGCATATTTAAAAAAATAATTAATACTAAATCTTCTTTTAGTTTCCTTCTCAAATTCTCTATAAAACTTATGTGAATCAATAAGTTCCAACTTAGAAAGTTCATCTATAACTCTATTTTTATCAACAATTTTTTCAAACATTCTTTTATTATCGGCATCTAACAACCATTCACTAAGAATTATAGTTTCGTCTGGATTTATAGTTCCTATAATATATTTTGCTATTATTTTAGATATATTTTCGTCTATATTCATCTTATTATTTATTAGTAAATCTAATGAAATTCTTATTTATGTTCTTCTTACAAAGATTTTCCTCTAACCATAGGACAATAAAATAAAATCATGGGGTGAAAAAAAACATCAAAAAATGGAAATTATTTTTTAATTTATCTCTAAGCATAGCATAAGCCCTGCGTTTATGTGTTTTAACTGTGTTTTTACTTACATTAAGTTTATTTTGAATATCCTCTATAGACATATCCTGCATGGACATCAAAATTACATCTCTAGATTTTTTAGGTAAACTTTCTATTGCCTTGTGTACATAGTAATATACATTTTGGGAAAGTAATTTTTCATCATCTTCAAATTTAATCTCATCAAAATTTTCTGACTCAACAAATTCAGTGCTAAGATATTTATCTTTTCTCTTATTTTCTGTCTTTTTTTTATCTAGTTTATTAATGGCTAAGTTCTTTACAGAAGCATACAGATAAGATTTAATTGAAGTATGAACGTTAATCTTTGAGGAATTATTCCAAAGTACAATAAAAACTTCTTGTACTATATCCTCACTTAAAGCATCGTCATGAACATATTTATTTGCATATAAAACCAGAGATGGGAATAAATCATAAAAAAGAGTTTCGTAAGATTTACGATCTCCATTTCTTAATTTATCAATAAATACTGATGTATAATTCATCTCTTTAGAAGTTTTTCTACAAATTTAGTATATTTTATTGTGCAAATTTACCTATTATTTTTGATAAATAATAGGTAAATTACATTTTATTGAATTAGTCATGTTAAACAGTTATAAACTATTATCAATTATTATAGAAAGTTCATATATCTTATATGGTTAAAATAAATTAATAAATATCCTATAAATCCATCCAAGAAGGTCGAGTACCATCTTTCAAATAATAATCAAAGAACTCTTGTAATCGTTTTGTCCAGTCTTTTTTAAATGCCATTTTATACAAATCATGAGCCTGACCCTTATAATTTATCAACCAAACAGGTTTACGAAATCTTCTCATAGCCAAAAACAATGAACGCCCTTCATAAAAAGGAACTGCATTATCATTATCACAATGGAAAATCAACATTGGCGTATGAATTTTTTTTACATGAAATATAGTAGAATTTTTAATATAGCTTTCCATATCATCATACATTGATTTTCCCATTCTCATCTGACCCGATTCATACATAAACATATTCGCAAGTCCATTAGCTCTCAAGGATGTATAATTAGAAGTCAGATTTGTAACAAGAGATGCAGGAACAGAACAAGTAAACATATCTGTTTGGGTTGTAATATATCCGGTCTGGTAAGCTCCAAAACTATGTCCATGAATTCCTATATGTTCAGGATCAGCAATCCCCTTTTTAATTAACTCTTTTGCACCACTGACAACAATATTACATGAACTTTCTCCGGTATGTCCTATCTTGAATCGTATATCCGGTTGAAATATTATATATCCATTACTCACATATGTTGGAATATTTAAAGAACTTTCACTGTAATCAGGATATTTAAAAAGAAATCTTTCATTAGAACTTTTCTCATAAAAATAAACTATAGTAGGATATTTCTTACCTGGTTCATAATCCTCAGGAAGATATAAAACACCTTCATTTTTCTCTCCATTATTATCTGTCCATGTAAATAATTGTGTTTTACCCCACCTTAAATTATTTTGTTGCGGATTAATCTCACTAATTCGTACATTTTTCTTTCGTTTAATGTCACTCCACCACAAATCCGGACATTCTCTATAACTTTCTTTTGACCACAAAATAGAATTATTCTCTGGTAAAAAAGCAACTAATTTAGCATTAAATTCACCTTCAATCAGACTTTTTAATTTTCCTTTATTCAACTGATAAATACCTCTTGATTTAATTTGCTCATCAAAACTAATTAATTGAAGTTTATTCAAATTTAATCCGGTAACATATTGTTTAGATAATCTAAATTTAATTTTATGACTTCTTCCATAATTACAAGTAATTGAAAAAGCTTTTTTCTTTCCTGTCACATCCACTGCCCACAAATCATACTTATCATAAACAACCATTGTTTTATTATCATAAAGCCAACCTGCAAGACCATAAGGCGGAACAGAAAGAGGCATATCATAATCCTCATCATAAACCGGATAAGGAATATCTTTGGTTAAGTCAACAAACCTTATTTCATTATTTTTAATATCTATTTTTTCCCATATTTTTTTTGTAGAATTAAAAATAACAGCAAAATCTCCTCCAGGACTCCAAATAGGCTGATCAGTAGATTTCTTAAGGATCAACCTCCTGTTTCCTGTTTTAACATCAACAACATATATATCATATAGCTGTTCAAATGTCCAGTCTAAATCTACTGCATAAGGAACAGGATCAAGTACAAATACATGTTCAAAGTTACCTTTAGTTGGTTTTATTATACTTTCTTCAGAATTTAATGTTAACTGAACAAATCTGTTTTCATTTATTAAATACGAATATTTATTAGGACTAATTTGCTTCTCTCTTCCAATCTTGCTTAAACGTCTGTCCATGGCTCCTTCATTCCATTTCCAAATATCAACTCCTGCTTCGTCTTTTGTTTTCTTTTTAAAATTATTCCTATTATTCTTTTTCCTGAAACCCGGAAAAATCACAGACAATCCATAAGTGTCATAATTCATACGGTCAATAGTATAATCTTCTATAGGACTTTGAATATTATCAAAATCCATACGATGTTTCACTGAATAATCTTTTAGAGAAAATTCATATAAAGATTTAATTTCATGATTCTTCTTAGTTAAAGTAAATGAACCATAATTCCCTGAATTATCCAGCGACAATTGCCCAAAAGAATCTTTCTCTACTTTAAAAAGTGTAGCCGGTTTTCGTAAACCTTTTTCATACTTTAAATAAGCAAACTTATTTTTCCCTTGAACATAGATAATATTTGTATTGTATTTAAACAATTTGTAATCCAACAAATTATCGTAACATATACTATCTTTTCTTTCTACATTAAACAAAACCAAACGTCTTCCGGCATATCCCTTTTTATTTGGTGTATAGGAGTAAACTATATACGGTGATTTTTTGTTTGTCTGAAAATAAATAGGTCTTGACCAATTAATTTTCTCCCCTGTCTTTAAACACTCCAATATAGTAATAGTCTTTTTTCCAATAGCTTTACTATATCTTATCCACTTACCATTATTGAAAAAATCATACTGACTTGCATCTTTAAGTTTTATTTCTTTCCCGGTTTTTGTATTAAAAAGTATTACAGGATTATTTTCTGAAGGCTTATCCTCACTGTATAAATATCTGTAGCTATAAACAACCCACTGCCCATCTGAAGATATTTTAGGATCACTAATAGTTTTCCAATTTCTATAAGCAGAACTATCAATATTCTTCTTTTGTGCAAATACCTCATTATTCATTAAAAGGCACAACAATATTATATAAACAAATAACGTTTTCATCATTAAATATATCTAATTATTTTTCTGATTTTAATAAATCTATAACAACACTAATTTCATCTAAAAGTTTAGTTGGACTGCCCGAATACCCTTCCGACGTATAACGAATATATCCATCCTTCACTATCACTTTTCGTGGAATTCCACTGGATTTAAAAATCTCTGAGAAAGTCGAAAAAACTTTATTTATTTTACCATTTCTAGCATTCTCTTCATCAAATAATAAATTGAATGAATAACCTTTTTCTTTAAGATATGTTTTTGAACTTTTTTTATAATGTTTTTTATCTCCCAGTGTAGATATAAAATAGAACTCAACATCTTTATCCGAAGAGTACTTATTAACAGCCAATTGCATGCCTTTAAAAGCTCGTTTACAGGGTCCACACCAATTTGCCCAGAAATCAATTACAACAATCTTATTCTTAAACTTTTTAGAATCAACTTTTAGTCCATGTGATCCAGATAAACGAAACGGCTTATAAGAAATCTTAACAATTTCATTTTTTATCTTCTGAACAAATAATTTATGTTCTTCTGTATCTTTTAAAGTATTTAGATATTTATTAAAACCCTTAGAATCATTATTTTCCAGATACAATTCCTTTAAAATCTTTAACATTTCCGGAGTAGTAGAATTACTACGAACAGATTTTTCCAATAAATTAACTAATTCTTTTTTAGTTCCTATATGTTTAAGAATATTAACATACGCTTCATTAACCCTTGTGCTAATATACCTTCTTTCTGCTGATATCTGTGCAAAATAATTAGGTGCTTCTTTATATTTTCCAATAGCATTTAAAATTTCAATATGCATAGCTAGTTTCTCATCCATCATTTTCTGCGGATGTGTTTCTAACTGCCAAGGCATACTCGCAAATGCATTTTTATACGACCCGTCATTCATCTTACTTCTCATATTTCCTATTATTTCCTTTGACAAATTATAAATCATAGGAAGTGGTTTAAGCTTCAATCTAAAAGCACGAGCTATAGTCCAATGATAAATATCTACCAATACATTAAAATCAAGCCTCGGTAGCAACTTTATTAATTTATCTGTATCATCATGAACAAAATAGCCTTTAGCCAATTCAAGAAAAATACGATCATACATATATTTTTGGTTCTCTGCATCAGAATCTTTACGCCATTCTTCCAAAGGAAAATTCTTAAGAAAATTGTCCATTTTCTTAACTCTGTCTCCTTTACTATTAGAATATGCATTAGAAAAAGCCTCAAAACGACTATTTTGTCCATTAGGAAATTTTTCTTGTATCAGAGATTTTATTTCATTTGCTTTAGAAGTATCTTTCAAATCAAAACGATAAATATTCATTATATCTGAATATAATCCTTCTGATATATTTTTATTATTAGCAATAAACTGTTCTATTAGCTTAGGTGCAATATTTTTAAATTTATCTCCTGTACAGAATTTAGCCACAGCTATATATATATCAAAAAATTTAGGCAAATTCTGAGGATATTCTTTAATCTCTTGTTTCAACCAAAACTCAAGAGCATCTTTTGAAATAGTAAATTTATTAAAATAACCATGAATTGATTTCTCAAAAGAAGGCATTCTAAACACTCCCCATGCTAATTTAGCTCCGGGAGCAACTTTTTTATTAACACGTACAGTATTAACAAATCCAGAATCATCATTATTATCTACTATAATATTTCCATCTTTATCAATATTCACAAATTTAAACGCAATAAAACCACAATTATCAGGGACGCAAAAATTATTAATCCACTTACCATTATTATTAACAAATTTCACATTTTTAATTTCCCACTTATAATCGTTAAAAAGGTAAGCAACAACATTAATATTGTCTTTTTCTTGAAGCGGACCGCCTTTAGGATTATACACTAGTTTTAGTGTTGAACCAGCAACCGGCATTTTAAATCCACTTAAACGAGAACTATTATTCTGAGATATCCCCTTACTATTAAAAAGTAAAATCATTAAAATTATTAAATGACATTTTAGGATAAAATTTAAAAAAAAATTTCTATTCATTATTTAATTATTTAATTATTTATACAAAAGTTCTTTGCGATATTAAATATCACAAAGAACAGTTATGTTAAAACTTATCTATTCACCCAATTCTGGATTTTTCTTTATATAATCCTTAAAAATTGGATAAACATATAATTCTGAGTTTGGCAAAAGAGTATATATTTTCGAATTAAAAGTTCTGGTAATTGTTACTTCTCTTCCAGATTCCATATTCAATCTCTTAAGATCAAACCAACGAAAACCTCTTCCCAATAATTCAATTCTACGTTCACGCAATACATAGTCAAGAGCACTTTCATTTTCTCCCAGTACTATTTCATAATCAGAAGAATTATCAAATCGTTTTGAACGCAATTTATTTAATGTTAAAATTGCTCCGATTGAATCATTCAAACGTGCTTGACATTCTGCTTTAATCAACATCATTTCTGGAACAGATGGACCTACATTTATACCATTTGTATAACTATAATATCCAATAGCAAATGAACGTCCTTCATGCGTAGGATAAAAAGAGCTACCTGGTGTTGTATATACATCATAACGAAGATCATTCTCTTTTAATAATCCTAATAAATCACTACTAAGAGGAGCTCCTTTATAATAGTTCATAGCCAGTTTACTAAATATAATCTCAGGATTATCTAATTTTGCAGGATACCCAAAAGGATTAGATGAAAATTGATTTAGATCATTCAACAAATTTTGCAATTCCAACGCATCTTTTGCATAAGTTAAAGCTTCGGTATAATTACCCATATATAAATATGTACGTGCCAACAAAGCATAAACAGCAGCTTGAGAAGGTAAAACATTAAACTCAGGCAATTGTGGTAATTCAGGTAAAGCATCCTTTAAGTCACTAATAATTTGAGTATAAATAGCATCAACACTAACCCTATTTAATTTCACATACAAGTCTGAAGTTAACTTTAAAGGAACTGCCTTATCTAAAGATGCTGTCTCTGGATTATAATGTGGTGCGTACATATTGACCAAAGTAAGATAAGCAAATGCCCTATGAACTTTTGCTTCAGCCATTATTTCTTCCTTTTCAGTTTCTGTACCGGATTTACTGCCCATTACACCATCTGTAATAGCGTTACTATAATAAATAGTTCTATACAAATTACTCCAGTCAGAATCCTGATTCCCCTCATCAAAAAAGTAATTATTCCAAGTATAAATACGACTCCATATATCAGAAACCTTTGCCTGAAAAGATTCTGAAAATTCGACATCATCACTACTTAGTAACGGATAGCTCCATCCATTTTCCAAATTTGAATAATTATTCGCTAAAGCTCTGTAGTCACTGGTATAAATTAATTCCCTTTCATTTCCTATAGGCTCTACATCCACATAGCTTCGACAAGCGGAAATTGATAATACCAATAGTAATAATTTTATATATTGTATTTTTATCGTTTTCATATATATTCATTTAATATTAAAAACTTGCATTTAAACTAATTGTATAACTTCTACTTGGAGTAAGAGTACCATAATTCTCAGTAGATAAATATTGTGGGTCATATCCCTGATTATTTTTACGCCACAAAATACCAAGATTCCTTGCACTAAATGAGACCGACAAATTTTTAATAAGTTTTTTATTCAACCAACCCAAAGGAACGTTATAAGCCAATGAAACCTGTTGTAACCTAATATGATCAGCTGGTAAAATATTTATATCGGCATTATTATATCGGCTATAACTATTAAAATTAATATTAGCAAGCCCGGGTACATTCGTTATTTCTTCATCTCCGGACTTTTGCCAACGTGTTGATATTTCTCTGTTTTTACCTATTGCACCATAGTGTGTCCCTTTATACTGAGGATAATATTTTAACATAGGTTTTCTAAAAACATGTCCAAAAGAATATGTTATTCTTGTGTTAAGTTCAAAATTTTTCCAGCTAAAACTATTCGAAAAGCCACCAAAATAAGGGGCTGTTGTAGTTCCCATGTATTTCAAAGATTTAATGTCAATATTTGTAGAATTAACATCGGAACCAATAATTTCACCATTTACACCATAAATCTGAGATTGTCCCTGACTATCCAGACCTGCCCAACGATATGCATAAATACTAGACAATGATTTTCCTTTTATTAAATAACCAGACATAAATTCATTCAATGTAGAAGCTTCATAATTTGAGTGTGTAACTTTATTTGTATTATAAGATAAATTAAAATTTGAAGTCCAGTTAAATTCACCTTTTATAAGCTTAACAGATAAATCAAAATCTACACCATGCCCACTCAATGTACCTGAATTGTATCTTAAGTATGGATAACCATAAGTGGGATTATATGGCATATTTGTCAGAATATCATATGATTTTTTAGTATAATACTCCAGAGAACCTCCAATACGGTCATTCAAAAATCCAAAATCAATTCCAAAATTCAATGTTTTTGTAATTTCCCATTTTAACTTTGAATTAGCGGGAGTAGAAATTCCGGCTGTTGGAAGATCCGTATAATAGTCTGTAGACAAATTAATAACTGCATTATTATTTCCCAAACCTCCTACAGGAGAACTACCGCCTTTACCATAAGTAATACGAACGTCCAACTTACTTAAGAACTCAGGCACCTTAATAAAAGGCTCGTCTAAAACTTTCCAACGAAGACCGGCAGACCACAAAGGAATAGCCCTGTCTTTGCGACTTGCACCCAACATATTATAATCGTCAAAACGGATACTCCCCGACACAAAATAACGGTTTTTAAAAGAATATGCACCATTTGCTACATAAGATAAATAACGATGTCTATATTTTGTAATACTATTATTACTTGAACCTATATACTCTTCCCATCCGTAAACCGTTTTATAATATTCTGTTGGATTAACAGTTTTACCACTATTAGTATCCTCATCATAGCCATAATAATTCTTACCATAACTTGAATATTTTTCTTCTCTTATTTCAGTTATCAAAGCCATATTTATACTATGATCTTCAAGAATTCGTTTATTTATATTAATCTGACCTCTAAGACTTTTACTTTCATTCATAGAAGAACCTAATGTATAATATGCACCTAAAGGAATACCATAAGTCAAGGAATTATCTAAATCATCATAGTATGTCGCTGTATTTAACATATTACGAGTAGTATAGCTATCCTCTTCATTAAGGTTTGACTGCTCCCTATTTGGTTTATAATACATTCCTGATGCACTTACGTTCAACCAATCTGTAATATCAGAAGACAATTCTGCATTTAATCTAACAGCATTTGACTTAAGTACTAAATTTGAGTAATTTAATTCATCTATATAATTGTAAGTCCATGGTAAATACCCTTTATTTTCAAAATCCTGAATAACCTCAGGACGAAACAATAAATATTTATCAATTCCCTGACCTGTCTCATCTACAATCATATCATATGGACGAAGTCCTGATTTAGATACAGTAGAAAGAGCTTCATTTACGGTATTATTTACATTATACTTAGAACTTGTGTAATTAATTCCTGTTCTAAGAGTCACTGCATTTTTAAATAAACGTATTGTGTTATTAGCGGTAAAACTATAACTATCAGAATTATTCCCCTTCATCACCGGATTATCGTTATTATAATTTCCTGAAATAAAATAACTACTTTTATCAGAACCACCACTAACTGATAAAGAATATTGTTTACTTGTAGCATTCCTAAGCAAATATTTTTTTATTTGACCAAGATTATCCCTAGATGACATCTCTTCCAAGGCAGCATTACATTCTGATTCCGTTGCCGTACCTCTTTTTACTTTAAACATCCATTCCTGAGCCTCACTCAAATTACTCTTAGTCCAATCAGTTATATTGTCCGTAAGAAATCCTAATTCAAACAATTCTTTCTCAAAATCAATATATTGAGAAGTATTCATTTGTTTTAATTTTCCTAAATAAGGTTTATCACTTCTACTCCACGAAGAACTAAAACTAACAATTGGTTCTGTATTATTTTTACCTCTTTTTGTTTTTATAACAATAACACCATTAGCAGCTCTTGATCCCCAAATAGATGAAGCTGCAGCATCTTTCAATATAGTAATACTTTCTATATCATCAGGATTTAAATAACTTAAATCAGCTCCCCCCTGAAAACGTTTCCCTTCATTAAATTGAAAACCTTCTTGAGGCATAGGAAAACCATCTACAACAATTAAAGGCTGTGTTTTCGAATAACTATTTGTTCCTCTAATTGAAATTGTATTATTTTTTGAATCAAAATTCACACCTGAAACAGTTCCTTCTAATCTCTCTAGTATATTTATCGTTGGAACTTCCTTTACTTTACTTGAAGAAATTGTTTTATAAGAACCTGTTACCCTTTCCTTTGAAATAGTCTGATAACCAGTAACAACTACTTCATCTATCTTTTTTGTGTCAGTTTTTAGAGTTACATTTAATAATGTTTGACCTTTATAGATAATTGTTTGAGAAACCATTCCTATAAAGCTAAATACTAATTCAGCTTTATCATTGTAAAGTCTAATAGAATATTTCCCTTCAACGTCTGTAGCAACACCACTTGACGTTCCTTTAATTAAAATTGTTACACCAGGCAAAGGATTGCCTTTCTCATCAGTAACCTTACCCTTAACAATGTGCTCAGTTTCCTGTTCCATTTTTCTAGGGTCATAATTTTTATTCATTAGCACAATAACATTATCTTTAAAAAGACATGTTAATTGTGTTTCTTTAAAAATTGAAGTTAATACCTTTACTACTTCTTCATTTTTAACGTTCACGTTTATAGGATCTAAATTATTAATCTTATCCTCATTATAAATAAATCTAAGACCTGTTTGCTGTCTAATTTGATCTAGTACATCAAGCACAGTAGCATCCTTAAGATTTATACTAACCTTCTGATTTTGAGCGCTAGCAAAAACCCCAAGGGTCATAAGAATTATTAAAAAAACGTGATTTTCATTTTTAATAGATTTTTTGACCATTTTTCAAGATGAAAATGGTTCAATAAACAATTTTTTTGCATAAATTTGTAATTCAAAAGTTAATACTCGAATAAATTTTTATTTATTCATTGTTAAAAAACGGAAGATGCTGGAACATCTTCTGTTTTTGTTTTACATCATATCATAAAATTTTAATATATATAATCTTATTTATAATTTTCATTAAATACTTAATCCTTTCAAAGGTTTTATCTTATCAATTCATATTATTATTTTAATATGCTATTTATTTTTAACTATAACAGTATTGTTTTTTACTTCAAATTTAACATTAGCTGCTAAACTAATAAAATCTAATATTTGATTAATGGTTTCATAACGTTTCATATCTCCAGTAAAGTGATAATCCTTAGTTGCTGAATTTTGGTAAAATACGGTAACATTATACCAACGTTCCAATTGCATCATAATATCCTCCAAACGCTGATTCCTAAATACAAAACTCCCTTCTTGCCAAGCAATATAAGGTCTTAAATCGACTTTCTTAACTTCAACATCTCCTGATTCCATATTTACTTTTCCCAATTCACCGGGTTTTAAGCGGACTTCATTAACAGTATTAGTACTAAGACCTATAGATCCTTCTACAAGTACAGTAGTTATATTGTTTTTATTATAAGCATCAACACAAAATTGAGTACCATATACTTTTATTTGTTGATTCTGCATTTTGACAATAAATGCTTTAGCTTTATTCTTTGCTACTTTAAAATAAGCATTTCCTTTTAACAAATACACTTTCCTAACGTCTCCATCAAAGATTGTTGGATATTTCAATTCAGAATCTGAATTTAACCAAATTCTAGTTCCATCAGAAAGTTGTAGATTATATTCATTTCCCCTTTGTGTTCTTATTGTATTATAAAGTAATTTAGAATTATGGCTAACACCATCTTTGTATGTAATTCCATTAAGAGAATCAATATTTATAAGTTGCCCATTATTTTCTTTAAGTAAAGTTGTTTTATTAGTTATTGCCACCTTTTCTCCATTAGACAATATAAGTTCAGCTGATTTAACTCCAGGTTTAATAATTTGAGATACTACTACTTTTATATTTGTTTTTTCTATAGAAGTTGCTAAATACAAAGAAAATGACAATAATAACACTATACTAGCAGCGACATAATAGAATTTAATTCTTTTATTTTTGTTTAAACTAGAACTAAGCTTATTCCATTCATATTCAGAATTAATTTGCTTAGATTTTAAACTCCATCTCAGATAATAATTTTTACGTAAAATATCTTTATAAATCTTACGATTTGTATCATTCAAATTTATCCATGATTCTACATCTTTTTCTTCAGAGGGAGTCAACTCATGTCTAATATATTCTAACAATTCTAAATATTTTTTATCTTGTATTTCCATCTTTATCTATAAAAAAATAAATTTATGTCACTTTATATACAGGACAAAATAAATGTAAAAGTGGTTGAATGAATTTTTATTTTTTTTTAAAGAAATTAAAATTTATGCAAAGGAAATAGAGAAAACTATAAATTTTCGTAAAAAATTATCATATTTAATAA
>Ga0172378_10004248_pt1 | contig 13437 bp, 11 predicted proteins | sample GrowelOW332metaG_FD_119755 | JGI IMG/M metagenome (GOLD analysis project Ga0172378, IMG submission 119755) | Groundwater microbial communities from an aquifer near a municipal landfill in Southern Ontario, Canada - Pumphouse #3_1 metaG | ecosystem: Environmental > Aquatic > Deep subsurface >...
TCTTTGTTTTGTTTGTGCCCTTAATTCTCCTGCTGGGCTTTATACAATGGAAACAGTTCTAATTGCTGCTACTGGATGCCTGCTTATTGGCTTCTCCTTGCTTTCTATTTTTACCTCCAAAAATAGTTCACGGATTGCTTTTGTTTACGTCCTTTATCTTGCCGTAACCATTTTTGCAATTGCTCGACTAGTTATGCTCATAAATAACCTAGGACCAGGAAAAGAAGCTATTTTAGCGGATGAAATTAATTATTCAACGGATACCGCGAGGATTTTAGCCGCCGAACTTTTTACTCGTGAATCCATTGAACAGATTGTTTTTTATTCTATTTCCTTTCCGTTCTTAATTGGTCTTTTTGTCTTCTCTCTTAAGAAAGCTTTGGATGGTGAGAATAACCGTTATTACATCATTTCTTTTCTTGGATCTTTATTGTTTGTCTGGCTTGGAAGTTATGTCGACGTCAATGCTTTAAATAACTTAACAACCATGGACTTTTCTTTCTTCGCTGAGCTATTTATTAAGCGCTTTTTCCCTTTCATGCTTTTGATTTCTTACCTAATCTCTTTAGAAAACGATTATGATCCTTACATAGTGAAGGAAAAGAAGAAGGTTAGGGTTAAGGATGCGGCCTAAGTCGCTCCTCTCAGCATTAATAAATTGGGGGGTCGCTTTTTGTGTGTGGGCGACTCTTTTCTTTCTTGTTTATTATCTTAGAGCTCAGTTTACCTACCCGGGTTTAGGGGATGCTTTTTTAGTGGCAGGTGTAGTAGAAATTGCTTTTGTCAGTCTTATTTTTATTACTAGATCCGGAATCTTTGATGTTCCTGGATATGCTTTCCGTCGACTTTTTGAATCTTTTAAAATAAAAAATCCAAAAAGTTTTAAAGACGCTGGAGACTATATCTCTTTTATGGAAAAAAAGAGATCCGTTAACAAACCATATTATCTTCCATATGCCGTTTTTGGAGCGATTTCCATTTTGGGAGCGCTTACATTTTCGTTTATGGTTTGATTATTAAAATTTTCCGTTTGGTAGTTTAATTACAATCAAAAATATGTCAATTACTTTATTATCTAGAAACAAACCTTAGTATTAATCGAAAGAATACGTCGATACAATTTTGAAAAATAACAATTGACAACTTTTTAAGATATTTCATTATTGGGCATGACTTTTTTGAAAGGAGAAGAACAATGATCAACAAAAAAATCATGATCGTAGCTCTTGGAACTTTACTAGCCTTGCCCTTAACGGCGTGTGCTGGAAATAGTCCTGAGTCTTCATCTTCCGCACCAGTTTCATCGACACCTGAGGCCTCAACATCGACCCCCGAGAGTTCGTCAAGCATCCCTGGATATAGCGGAGCTGTCTCATATGCAGCAGCCAACTATACGCAACGGGCCGAGATTACCGGAATTCTCGAAAAGTACGTTCTCGACAATCATATCGGAGGCATCCCTTTCTATGATGACGGAGCGAACTATCTCTACAACAGCCGCTTGTCTGGATTAACCGATACTTACATTTCGAACTTTGGTTTCGGCACTGACTTCGCCACTCCAACTTCCGATCTTGAAGGACAGGGAACTGTTGCCTACAAGAAGTATCTGAACACCTACTTAACAGACGATCTCAGCACCCTTAATGTCAATAACTCAAAAGATTCGGTTACTAGCGATGTTATTGCTTACACTAACCTAGCCTATTGGGATGTCCGTCTTAACGGAGGACGTACCAACTATGAATGGAAACCTATTCTTGCCAAAACTGATCGCCCTATTCCTCTTAATCTAGACGCCAATGGAATGGGAACAACTTGGAGAGTTAAGCTCCACGCCAACGAAGAAGGATATGTCTATAGTACCCTTTCGACCAATCCCGCTATTAAGGCTTTTAATGGCAGAAAGATTGCCCTTAAAGATTATTTGACTCCATTTAAAGCCACTCTTGCTAATCAGTGGGCTCGTTCAACTGAACTTTGCTCTGATAGTTCGGGCTTTGTTGGCTGTGATACTTACCTTGCTAAAGAGGGAAGTGGTGCGACTTTCGAAGATACTGTCACTGGAATTAAGTTAAACGAAGCTGAAGGTTCAATTGATTTCACCTTCAATACTCCAAAAACTGAATTCTACGCCATGGTTAACTTAGCGAGTATTCTATATTCCCCAATTCCAGAAGAATTCATTGATACTATTGGAGTTGATAAATTTGGCATTTACAGTGACAAAGGTATTGGAGGCTCTGGCTATGATGGTGTTGATTCAATTCTTAGCGTAGGCGCCTATGTTCCTGAATTAATCACCACTGGTCAACAGGTCGTTCTTAAGAAGAATGTTACTTCTTGTGTAGCGGCTGATTATCACTTTGATGGTGTTTACTACGGAATTTACTCAGCTGCTAAAAATGACTCTAACTATATCTACAATCTCTACAAAGCGAAAAAACTCGACGTTGCTAAAATTCCTTCTTCCAAGCTTGCGGAAGAGAAAAATAACCCAGAACGCCGCTTAACTGAAGGTAGCACAACTTGGAAATTCCAAGTAAATGCTTGCAACCAGGAAAGATGGCTTGAGTTATTTGGGCCGGAAGGCACTATTGCTCAAAACTCTGCTGACGCTTGGGAAGTTAAGCCAATTCTCTCCAATGCTAGCTTCCTTGAAGGCCTCTATTATTCAATTGATAGAAACGAATTAGCTGCTGCCATGGGACGTAACCCAGCGCAAGGATTCTTCGCTGGTGCCTATATGGCGGATCCGGAGAACGCTATCTCTTATAGAGAAAGTGATCCAGGAAAAGCTGCTTTGGAAGATCGTTACCCAGAAACCTGTGGTTTCAACTTAGGTGCTGCTAAAGAACTCTTCAAACAGGCTATTGCTGACATGAGAGCTCAAGGTCATTACACCACTGGAACAGCTTCAAATCCTGACATCATTACGCTAGATGTTGAGTACCAAGATGCTTCTAGTGTTACCGAAGAAGGTGCCTTCATGAAGAAGTACTGGGAAGATTCCTTCAACTCGATTGACCCTAGTATCCAACTTAATCTTGATATCAAAGCTCCTGCTATTTGGAGCGATGTCTACTACAGTTTCTGTATGACTGGTTGCTTCGATTTAGCTTTTGCTTCAATCTCTGGCAATACTCTTGATCCTCTTTCCTTCCTTGACGTTTGCTGCAGTGATAATAAGGCTGGTTTCACCCTTTCTTGGGGTGTTGATACCAACGTTAGAAGCGATTCTGTCGTCTATGACGGAAGCACTTGGAGCTTTGATGCTTTACAGGCTGCTGGGACCACAGGAGCTGTTGTCAAAGACGGTGTCAACGTTCCGGTCGCTGAAAGTGCTGATGGTGGAATGGTAATGGCGCCAGTTGCTGATTTAGCAGGAACTGCCAAAGTTACCGCAACATTCGATTATGTCGTAGCAGAGAATGTTGGTGTTACTGTTGACCATGTCTTATGGTACGACCCAACCACCGGTGAAGAGGTTGCCGTAGCCGGCCTTGTAACTAATGACGATGGAAACGGCAAATTAACCGTTACGATTACCGCAAATGGTACTCAAATGGTAGCTAATGCTGATGAAGGCTATGCCTATGGATACCTCGAAGTCTTCTTATCGCTCGATGTTCTTGGAGTTTCGACGGTAGTAGAAAAAGACGTTCTCGTTATGTTCGTCTTAGCCTAAGTCGCTACATACATTAGTTAATGGAACGTTCCTTTAATTAGGGACGTTCCTTGTTGTCTATAAAAAGTACCCGAAAGAGAGGTTATTATGTGGAAATACGTTTTACAGAGGATTGGATTAATCCTTATGACAACGTTCATCATTCTTTCCTTAACTTTCATATTGCTAAAATGTCTACCTGGTGATGTTCCGTTAGGAACGGCCGACCAACAGAGATCATTCTACGAACAGCAAGTGCTGTTAGGGTATATGTTCCGAATTCCTTCCGCTCCAGGAGTCCATAGTGACTACAACGTTACGGTAAGTGGAACGACATATTATTACGGCTATTACTCAATTCTTCAGCAGTATGGAACTTGGATAGGAAACATTTTTACTAAGTGGGATTGGGGGACCTCAACCAAAGTAATGGTTAATGTTTCGGCTGTCGGAATTATTTCTTCTCGAATCGGTGTCACGATTAAACTTAATGTTATCGCTATGCTCTTTTCCGTTCCTTTAGGGTTCTTTTTTGGCATTACGTCGGCCCTTAAAAAGAACACCGCTTACGATAATATTGTTTCTACTCTAGTTATGATTGCCGTCTCGGTTCCTTCTTTTGTTTTAGTTTCATGCCTTGTGCTGATCTTCTCAACTAGTCTTGGGTGGCTGCCCTCTGGTTGGGCTAAACCTAGCGACCCTTTTGGGGATCAGCTCAAAGCGTATATCATTCCTGTTATTTGTTTATGCACTGGCACTATTGCCGGATTTACTCGATATATGAGAGCAGAGTTAACTGAAGTTATGTCTAGTGAATTCTTATTGCTAGCCAGAACGAAAGGATTAACGAAGCCTCAAACAGTTTTACGGCACGCATTAAGGAACTCAATGGTTCCAATTATCCCGATGATTATTGGAGAATTCTTTGGTGTTTTGTCTGGTTCGATGATTCTAGAGATGCTTTATAACATTCCTGGAATTGGTTACTTATTTGTCTCAGCCATTAGCGCTAGAGACTATAACGTTATTATGGTTGATATGGCGGTTTATACATTCCTTGGACTTTTAGCTACGCTCTTAGTTGACCTATCTTATGGAATTGTTGATCCGCGAATCAGGATGGGAGCAAGAAAATGAGAAAGAAGGAAATTAGGTCAGAAACCTCTAATAAAAATCCAACTAAGTCAGAAACCATTACTGATAATGATTTTTCTTATGTGAATCTTGATGCCAAGATTCATGATGTAAAATTCGAAACTAAGCCGACAACTTTTTGGAAGGACGCTATCAGACGTTTCTCTAAAAATCGTTCTAGCGTTATTGCTGGAGCCATTCTTGCAATACTAATTGGAATGGCAATTATTGTCCCTATTGCTAATAATTCTAATATTGATTCAGCTGCTAATTATGCATCGTATTTACCTCCAAAGTGGTTTAGCCCAAATGGCTCTGGTTTCCTTGATGGAACTAAACAAGTTAATGATGCTTCCACCTACAAAACTACGGCCGGGTCGATGAGTGAAGACACTCCGACAAGCGAGCTTCTTCCGTATGGATATGATGAGAATGCTATCTTTAATCATGAAATATCTTATTCATTAAGAGAGACTTCTAACGCTACCGAATCGGGTTGGGGAGGAATGACTTCAATAGCCGCCTCTAATCACACTGATAATCCTTGTTTCTGGAGTCCGAAAGCTAGTTTAGGTTTTTCATATCCTTATTCTTTTGAAATCACTCTAGCCGAGAGCAAGAATGCTAGCCTGCCTCTTCAAGGAAGAACACGTTTAGTTGCGAAGGTCTATTTAGAAAGTGATCCTTTATTTTTGCCTTTAACAGAGTGGAGTCTTGGTGGCGATTCAATTAAGGCTGAATTAATTAATCAAAAGGTTGCTGCCCTTTCAACGGATCCTTTTGTTTCTTCTACGAACGTAGAACTCGGGTTAGAACTTGAAACTAATACTACTTATGATCCTAGCAATATCGGCCTATATCCATCGGTATATTTGAATTCTGCAGTGATTTCTTCTGGACAAAGCACTCCGACATTACTTGATAAGTCTTCTTGGGATGATTCAAATGAATGTGCTTTAAGAACCTCCTCGAAGGTTTCTTCGATCAAAGAATTGAGTTGGACAACTAGTGGTTTCGCTACTCGTTCTATTCAAGGGGTTAAGTATTATGTTTGTTCTTTTTCCTATGATTGTTATGAGGCAGCCTTTGGAATAAAAACCATGTCGCTTGATTTAGATGTCCTTAATAGTTACATCGAAAAAGGATACTTGTCTTACGATATTGATGTGGGCGTTTCTTCCTTTGTTATGAATGAAGACATTTGCCCGATTAGGAGCGTCACCTCTCAAACAAAGAATCGTGTTTGGGTTCCTACTGCTAATGAGTGGCGTTATATTTACACTTTTGAATGTCAGGTTTCGTTCTATCGTTACTATGGATTTGACTCCGCTCCGTCCTATATTTTTGGCACTAACAAGATGGGTAACGACTATTTCAAATACCTTTTCGCGGGTCTATCTACCTCTCTATTATTAGGTGTTTGCTGTGCTCTCATTAATATTACTTTTGGTCTTCTCTGGGGTGCAATCTCGGGTTACTTTGGCGGCTGGACTGATATGGTTATGGAACGTTTTACTGAGATCCTTGGTGGAGTCCCATGGATTGTTGTAATGACGTTATGTGTTCTTCTTTTGGGCCAATCTTTCCAAGTCTTCTTACTATCATTATGTTTAACTGGCTGGATGGGAGTTGCTTCGATGACAAGAAGTCAATTCTATCGATATAAAGGGCGAGAATATGTTTTAGCCTCAAGAACTTTGGGTTCTAGCGACTGGAGACTTATTTTCCGACACATTTTACCAAACGCCATTGGACCAGTTGTTACTGCTTCTGTTCTTATCGTTCCTTCGGTTATCTTTGATGAAGCGTCTGTATCTTTCCTTGGTCTTGGTCTTAAAGGTTTTAAGAGCTTTGGTGTTGCTTTAAGCGAAGCTCAAAACCAAATGGGGGATGCTCCTTATATGATTATCTTTGGTTCGATCATCGTTTGTTTATTGATGATTTGTTTTAATCTTTTTGGTAATGGTTTAAGAGATGCCTTTAACCCGTCTTTGAAAGGAATGGAGGAATAAAGTATGAGTAATATAGATGAAACAATGGTCTCTATTCCTTTTCCTAATGAAGTAGGAGATGTTCCTACTGGAAAGAATCCTGTTCTAGAAATTAGAAATCTAGCTGTTTCCTTTAAGACAGATAATGGAATGGTTAGGGCGGTTCGGGGAGTAGCCTTTGATCTCTATAAAGGTGAGACTCTTTGCATTGTTGGAGAATCGGGTTCTGGAAAATCTGTTACTAGTAAAACAATCATGGGTATTCTTGGAAAGAATGCTCGTATTGATTCGGGTTCGGTGGTTTATGAAGGGGAAGATTTAACGAAGATTTCCGAAGAAGAATTTCACCGTATTAGAGGCTCTAAAATTGGAATGATTTTCCAAGATCCTTTATCTTCGCTTAATCCGATTATGAAGATTGGTAAGCAAATTACCGAGGTCATGATCATCAATGGAAACCACCTTAAGAGAAGATATGAAGACATCATTCTTGAAGACTTAATTAAGGTTAAGAATGAAGAAAGAAAGATTTCTTTAGCCCATGAAAAGTATATAGACTCTCTTAATAACCTTACGAAAGGGGATCCTAAGAATAAAGAAAAGAAGGCTCTTTTGCGGCAAGATTTCAAAAATGAGAAAGCGGCAATGGTCGAGGAATTAAGGGGATTTAAGAAACTTTTACGTGGCAAGAAGGTTATTGGCCATAAAGAAGTTAAGGCATATAGAGTTTCCATTCTTAAAGAACATTCTAAGAAAAAGAAAGAACTAGTTCATAAGTATTTAGTTGATCAGTTTAGACCTTCTATTTTTTATCGTGAATTCTTAAAGGCTCATCGGGAAACTCTCTCTAAATTTCATGTAACCCAAAAAGAAGCGAAAGCTAAAGCTCTTAAGGTTATGGAAGAGGTTGGTATCCCCGAACCCGCTCGCCGTTTCAACCAATTCCCTTTTGAGTTCTCGGGTGGTATGAGACAAAGAATTGTTATCGCTATTGCTTTAACCGCTGATCCTGACCTATTAATTTGCGATGAGCCAACGACTGCTCTCGATGTTACGATTCAGGCTCAGATTCTTGAACTCATTAATAGGATTAAGAAAGACCGTGGCATGTCAGTAATCTTTATCACTCATGATCTGGGCGTTGTAGCTAATATGGCGGATCGTGTCGCTGTTATGTATGCGGGTAAGATTGTTGAATATGGAACGGCTAATGAAATCTTCTATCATCCGGCTCATCCCTATACTTGGGCTTTGCTTTCATCTATTCCTGATATTGATTCAAAGGAAAGATTAGAAGCAATTCCGGGGACACCTCCCAATATGCTCTTTCCTCCTAAAGGGGATGCTTTTGCTTTACGAAGTAAGTACGCAATGGGTGTAGACTTTAAGAAAGAGTCTCCAATGTGGAAGATTACTTCAACTCATTACGCCGCTACTTGGTTATTAGATCCACGGTCACCAAAGTCTCAAATGCCAAGTATCGTCTCTAAGAGAATTGAGAATTCTTTAAGAAAGGCAGGGGTTAAAGATGCTTAAGAATAAAGGAAAAGAAATTACTTTAGTAGAAGCTGAAGCCTCTCTTGAAACTGCTAAAAAGGATGCGACTGATTTTTTTGAGAAAGAGAATAACCGTCTTCCTTGTCCGAGTGTTGAAAAAGAGATTGAGGTTCTAATTGCTGCTGCTTCAAAAGGCCACGCTCTATTAGAAGAGGTCTTAGCTTGTGAAATCTCTTTAGCGGACTTAAAGAATAAAGCAGCTAAAAAAGATGCCATTGATCATTCTTACCTTCATAAAGTTGCTAGTCTTAAAAAAGCTGCAATCATGAACGAAAAGGCTTTTTGCCATAAGTGTTATTCGAAGGCTAAGAAATTACTTAAACTTTCTGTAGCAGGAGCTACAAACGAAGAAGAAAGAAGAAAGTTTCGTCTTTTAGCGGCTCAAGTAAGGGCGGAATATGGGGAGCAAAAACTTGCCTTTAACCGAGAAATAGCCGAAGCTTCAGCGGAAGTTAAGTACTCAAAGGTAACTTACCGCCAAGATCTTGTTGATCGTGGTGTCCTTCTCTCTTTATCTCATGTTAAGCAGTTCTTTTCTTTGGGACCTGGAGTAAAAACCAAAGCGGTTCATGATGTTTCTTTTGATATCTATAAAGGAGAATCCTTCGGTTTAGTTGGAGAATCAGGTTGCGGAAAAACCACTACTGGTCGTTCTATTATTGGTCTTTACGATCTTACTTCTGGTTCTATCTACTATAAAGGCTATCGGATTGCCGGGGGGACGCGGTGGAACGAAAAAGAAATCAAGTGGAGTCGGATTCATTCTAAGCAAAAGATTGCTCGCCTTAAGGCTATGATTGAAGATGAAAAAGGCCTTACGGTTGTAGGGGAAGATGGTTATGTCGATAATCTTAAGGCGTCGAATATTGATGCCTTAGAAAAGAAGATCGAAGCGGAAAAAGAATACGAAAAGAATCATATTGCGGAGCAGAAGAAAATCATTAAGCAAATTCATTATGATAATAATCATAAGAATAAAGCTCTTTCTCATGAGATTCAGATGATTTTCCAAGATCCAGTCGATTCTCTTGATCCCCGAATGACGGTCGAAGACATCATTGAAGAAGGTCTTCATATTCAGCATTCCTATGATAAAGCCGAAAACATGAAGAAGTGTGCTGATATGCTAGAAAAAGTTGGCTTAATTGCCGACTATGCGTCCCGTTATCCTCATGAGTTTAGTGGTGGTCAAAGACAAAGAATTGGGATTGCTAGAGCTCTTGTCATGAATCCTAAACTATTAATTTGTGATGAACCTATCAGTGCTCTTGATGTTTCTATTAGAGCGCAAATTCTTAACTTACTAAACGACATAAAAGAAGAGATGGGATTAACTCTCCTCTTTATTGCTCACGACCTTTCAGTCGTTAAGTACTTCTGTGACCGTATTGCAGTTATGTATTTTGGTAATCTGGTTGAGCTAGCCAGTAGTGAAGAACTCTTTAAGCATCCTCTTCATCCATACACTAAGTCCCTTCTTTCTGCTATTCCAAAACCTGATCCTTTAGGCGAAAAAGATCGAATTCGAGTCGTTTATGATCCTTCTAAGGTGCACGATCCAAAACTTGGGAAACCGACTCTTCAAGAAGTTGTGCCCGGACATTTTGTTCTTGCTAACGAAACTGAACTGCAAGCCTATAAAGCGGAAATTACCGTTATTGATCAAAAAGCTGCTTCAAAAGAGTAAGCCTCAATCTTTATGTAGTTACCGTCTAGAATCTCCTTGTTCTAGACGGTTTTTACTTTTAAAAAAATGATGGTCTGAAATTAAAAAATAGTAGGAATTACCTACTATTTTAATAAAACTTCTAAGGCTTCTTCGAATCGTAATGAACCTAGCAAAGCAATACTCCATTCGTAAGAGTCATCATCACCTATCGAAAACGTAGCAAGCAATTTTTCATGAAGAACTTCTGTACTCTTACAGACATCTTTTCCTAATTTGAGTCCGGTTTCTGTTAGTTGGAGGCTTTTACTCTTTTCTTCAAAAAGAAGAAATCCCGCAACCATCATTCTTTTCAGTTTTAGAGAAACGGTGGCTTTCGAGACATGAAGTTTCTTAGAGATATCAATCATTCGGATAGGCTCACCTAAATGATGAGCCTGCATTATCAATAATAAGTACCTTATGGATGACTGTCCTAAGATCATCCTTTTACTTTTTCTTCATTTCTCGTCTCATCTTCTTAATCGTCTTCTTCATATTAGCTTGGCAACAAGCGCATTCCCCCGTGGGTTTATGCTTAACCTTTTTATAAATCCAAATCCCAACAACACTAGCAACAACTAAGACTGAGATCGTAATAACAATTATTTCTATGAGTTCCATATTTCTAGGCTCCTACGATTCTTTTGTTGTCTTTGTACTTATTAATAAAGTGAATTGAGATGATGGCGACGGCAATAATGGCAAGGAAGATAAAGGATGTCCACCACCAGGAACCGATTAGGTAAACCGCCATTGAAACTATGTAGGAAGTGGCTAGCCAAAAGATAACTGTGAAAGCTAATTTTCCTTTTGGTAGTTCGGCCTTGGCGGTTCCGACAGCAGCAAAGCAAGGGATGGTAGTCATATTAAAGGCTATAAAGGAGAGGAGGGCAGGAATTGTGATTCCAGTAGCAACAATCATTTGTATGACTGAATCTACTCCTTCTAAAGTTTCGTTGGCTTCAAAGCCTGCGACGATACAGGCTGCTAAAGTGCCGAAAGTAGCAATGACATTCTCTTTGGCAATTAAACCTGTAATCGCAGCTACGACAAATACCCAACCCCAGGCGCCTAATTGGCTGCCAAAACCAAGAGGAGTAAATAACGGCTTAACTAGTTGGCCAATCCCAGCAAGAATCGATTCATTCATCTGTGCATCTTCTAAGAATTTCCAATCAAAACTAAAGTGCGACATAAACCAAATAAGAATGGTTGAGGCCAGAATGATCGTGAAAGCTTTCTTGATAAAGTGTTTTAGTTTATCCCATAAGTGGAGAGATAACGCTTTAGGTTGAGGTCTATGATAGGCAGGAAGTTCCATAATAAATGGGGGGACTTCACCGCGCATACTGGTATGCCGCATAACGAGGACAGCAATGATTGCAGTAGCCATTCCAAGAATATACATTCCATAGGTTATTAAGTCGGCGTTTCCCACTCCAAACTGAGTAACGATAGCTCCAGCAATAGCAGTCAAGATTGGAAGTTTTGCCCCGCAGCTAAAGAATGGAATAACTCTAATTGTGGCAGTTCTTTCTTTTTCGTCAGCTAATGTACGGGTGTTAATCATAGCAGGAACCGAACATCCAAAACCCATAATCATCGGCATAAAAGCTCGTCCTGAGAGACCAAACTTTCTAAAGATTCTATCAAGAATAAAGGCCACTCTAGCCATATAGCCTGAGTCTTCTAAAATACTGAAGAATAAGAATAGTAATAGGATTTGTGGGACGAATGATAATACCGAGAATAAACCAGCAAGGACACCATCACAGAGGAATCCACTAACCCAAGCGGGACTAGTTTCTAACCATCCTTTTGCCACTCCCGTAAACCAGTCAGTAATAGAAGTTAAGAAGGTTTGGAGGAAAACTCCGGGAGAGTTTATCCCACCCGAGGTCCAGAATAAACCCTCAAAGATTGATCCATCAAAAGAAGGAGATAGTTCACTAAACAAGCCTCCTAAGTAAAAGAGGTTTTCAGAGAATGTAAGATGAAAAATAGCAAATAGAATTAATAAGAAAATTGGAATACCCGCCCATTTATTGGTCAGTATTCGATCAACCTTATCGCTTAGAGTTAATTGATCTTTATTCTTAACCTTATTAGATGTCTTAGATTTTGAATAATGAGTTGAAATATATTTGTAGCGTTGATCAGCGACAATTGCTTCTAAATCGTAACCAAAGGTATCATCAGAAAACTCTTTTTTGAATTCATCGACTATCTTAACTAAGTCTTTATGGGCAGCTACTTCTAGTGAATCCATCTCCACTAACTTAATGGCGTGGAATAAAGGATTTTCTACTTCTAGTCCTCTAAAAGCTGATTCGCAGTCCTTAACTAAATGTGATAGAGCACTGCCTTCAAGCAATGACTTGCCTTTCCGCTTTTTAAGACATTCGTTATAAGCTAAATCCATCAACTTATTAAGGTTTTCACCTTTTTGAGCGGAAATACAAATGACTGGGACACCTAATTCTCTTTCTAAAGATTGAGGATTAATAGCGTCGCCATTTTTCTTAATGATGTCCATCATGTTAAGAGCAATAACGACGGGGACATCAATCTCTAAGAGTTGAGTGGTTAAGTATAAATTACGTTCTAAGTTAGTAGCATCTACAACATTAATAACACAATCTGGCTTCTCTTCTAGGATATAGTTCCGAGAAATGACTTCCTCTGGAGTATAGGGTGATAAAGAGTAAATTCCCGGCAAATCAACGATGGAAATAGGTTCTTTAGCCTTTTTATACAAGCCTTCTTTCTTATCAACGGTGACACCAGGCCAGTTACCAACGTGTGCAGTCGCCCCCGTTAAAGAGTTAAATAATGTCGTCTTTCCACAGTTAGGGTTTCCAGCAAGTGCAAAGTGTTTCATTACTTTTTCTCCTCAATAAAACAGACCACATTTGCGGCCTCGCTTTTTCTTAAAGTCAGCTCATAACCCCGAATTGTGATTTCAAGGGGATCTCCTAAGGGAGCTTTTTTCTTCAAATAAAGTTCCGCTCCAGGAGTAATTCCCATATCAAATAACCTTCGTCGGATTTTTCCCTCACCTAATACATTCTTAACGACGGCCCGTTGGCCAATCATTAGTTCGTCTAATTTTGTTTCCATTTTTTCTCCTAATTTAAGCAACAACGATTCCGGTTGCTATGGTGCTGTCTAAGGCTAAACGTCCTTCTTTAACTTTTAGTACTACGTTTCCGCCAGTTGAACTTAAAACTGTAATCACTGAATTAATCATGATTCCTAGAGATTCAAGATGCTTTCTCGTCTTATCATTGCAAAGGATATTAATAATCCTGAGCTCCTGATTAATCGGTGCAATAACCAATGGCAATGTGTCTTCCTCCTTTAAAGTTAGGTATAACTAA
>Ga0172378_10004250_pt1 | contig 13436 bp, 9 predicted proteins | sample GrowelOW332metaG_FD_119755 | JGI IMG/M metagenome (GOLD analysis project Ga0172378, IMG submission 119755) | Groundwater microbial communities from an aquifer near a municipal landfill in Southern Ontario, Canada - Pumphouse #3_1 metaG | ecosystem: Environmental > Aquatic > Deep subsurface >...
GACTCTGTCAGAAACAACACATACCTCCCCTGCTTCAGATCCCGGATAGACGTTTTCAGGGAAATGGGGTAATTCGTCGTCGGACGAAGCGAGGCCATCGGCTGAAGCGCCAAAGGCTTCACCGCATACGTTTCAGAAACACCACCAAGCCTCAACCACATAGGATTCAGAGAGGTACGTCCCACACCGGAGTTTTTAAACGCAGAACGTATATGAGATAGCACATCCTCATTGTCAGACTCCACCTCTCTGACAATGGAGTCGGTAACAGACAGGAGCAAATCGGGCGACAGATTTTCTTTTTTCTTCGGAAAGATAATCCAACCTTGTGTCATGCTATTCTTAGGGAAATCCAAAGCATAGACATTTTCGGAATACTCCTTATATTGATTGACCGGACGCAACTGCTCTGAATGGACCAACAGCCGTTTCTTCTTCTGAGAGACACGTGACGCAGAGCGGCTGATCATATCCTCCATCTGCAAAACAAAATTATTGAATGAGTTTCCCTGCTTGGAAACCAACTGACATCCTACTAGGCGACAGTTCGCATCTACCAGATCATTCACCAGCGAAGCATCCACTTGCTCCCTCACATTTCCATTCTCCCCTATCAACACCACAATATTACTCTCCGACTTATATGGAGACAACAGCCGGAGCGCGCGTTTCAATGCCCGCCAGGCATCCTCCCTGAAAACCAACTTTTTTCTACTCTTCGCATCTGCGTAAGTTTCCATCGAGGAGAGCACAGAATCTATGTTTGCATTTAATGCGAATTCTCCTCCATCAACTCCGCCGTTTCCGTCAAAGCCAACAACATAACCCATCTTAAACGTACAGCCGGACACACTTCCCTTCAGAATGCCATTCAGGCTCTGCAAAGAGGATACTATCTGCTCAAATTTTTCACAGACCATCTTCTGGTCAGAAAAGACAACCATCAAATTGACTTTTTGAAGATTACTGCAGAAATCATCATACTGCCCCCTCGTAATGGGTTCGTCGGATAGGCTATACACCAGATTGCGACTATCATCCATCATTCTAACCGGAAGTGTGGTTTTGATAACGGCATTGTCGTCTCCTTCATTTTTTATGGAATAGACAGGAGAAATGCCCTCTAAATCAGGAAGTAGATAACTGGAATAGAGTTGCATTACCGTTTCCTTCTGAAGAGAGAAGTCCTGCTGCCCTTTCGAAGAAAACGAAAAATCAAGAATTGGCATTTCCGAAAAATCAGCATACAACAACTCACCGAGAGGCATGACCAGAGACGACGACACCCAACCGGCCACCATCGTTTTAGCCCCGTCTGGAGTCGTCTCTTCTTTTCCCACCAAAAGACTTTTAGTCTTATCCACACTTCTCTTGGCCAAAAAGATAGGCTTCTGAAACGGGACCTTTCCTATCGGGTTCAACAACTCAGGCTCCTGAAATATAACGACAGAGTCGGCAGAAAAGAAATCTTTGGTGCGGGAGAATGGCGTTGTATCCCGAACCATGGTGATCATTTTTATGGAAGCACCTGTCGCCACATCCGTTGTGGCATGGGCCGAGAGCAACAAATTATCCTTATGCATCCATCCAAAATATTCCGCCATGTCACGATTCTTCCACTTCCCGTTTTCCAAAATGCCAGAATCATATTTCACCAAACGAAGATAATTACCTTTTTCTCCAATAACGACAAACGGATCCATAAAAGAAGCTACCTTCATCTGCACTTTTCCGCCTGGATTATAATAAGTTGAATTTCCGTCCCTATCAGAATAGACAATCCACGGCCCTCTACCTCCAACCGACTTTGGCACAGAAACATCTCCGCAACAATAGTTCTTAGTGTATTCTTCAGGCGTTTTCCTGACCTTCGTGAAAAGATTCACTGGCGAACAAGCATAGAACAAAAACGTAGTAACGCAAAAAAACAAAGCATTTCTCTTCCTTTTAAACCTCATGGCTTCTCCTTTATCGAATTCTGATTAATTAATAATTTCCTCACACAACTGGCATTCTTGTCCGTCTCCACCACAACCTCATTGATCGTCGTAGAATATTGTCTGCCTACAATCTTCAGCCCATAGCAATAAGAATAGAAATCGTTCTCCTTATCACTATTGACCAATACCATCACATTGGGATTGTCATGAAGGTATTTCTTCAGTATGTAGTTGTAATTGGCGTTGAACGAACCTTTGTCCACTATGTTTTGCAGATGTTCCTGAATATCTACGGCAATCAGCGTCATGACGTCAGACGAATCGCTCTCCGTATATTCAGGAAGAACTTCCACCTGATGGACTACAGGATATTTTGTGGTCTCCGTACTGAGACGGATTTCATAACAGCCAGGCTGCGAATACGCATAAATCGGATTGCGGTCCTGTGAATCGACGTCGCCACTCTCGCCAAACTCCCATCTCCAGTCCTTCGAATCGCCATCGGCCATGAAAATAACCCGTTCATTTTGCAACACCCGCTTCGGCGCAATAATACGGATAGGCCTTCGCCCAGGAGTCATCCTCCGTTCTCGCACCTTCACGACAAAAAACTTCTCCATGCAATTGTCTACCGTAAGACGTATCTGATATTTTCCAACTTCAGGGAAGACATACCTTCCTCTCTTTTCTTGGGAGAAATCGCCATTGCCAAATTCCCAAACGACCTTATAGGTTTTGTATGTGCTATCAACAAAAAAGATAGGCTTCCCCAACTCTATCTCCGAAGCAGAGACTTCGGCATGAATTTCACGTCCAGAAGCCAATTTCCGAACCGACCATGCCAGCAGAAGAAATATCGTCAAAATAGAAAAGACAAGCACCTTACCTCGCGAAAAAACACTCTTCATAAAGTCACTGCATTAAATCAATCTTCTTTTTATCCATACTATTACGACATCGGTCCAAATCGGAATTGAACTTCTCTATGTTTTTCTGTGTTGTCCAAAGTCTCTCCTTATCAAACACCCGCAACTCATAAAACATAGCCAAATGGTCGAAAATACGATAACGTTCGTCCCATTTATTTTGGACATGGACGTTTCGAATCTCGCCAAGAAGAAAATTAATTTCCCGTTTCTCATACGAAGCGCTCAGACTTGGATCTATTTTTGCCACTCTGGACTCCACGGACGAAATCTTCTCCATCCAAGCAGACTGCACCCGTTCAAAACTACGTATTCTGGACATCCGCTCCAAAACCTCCTGTTTGCCTCCCAAACATCTATAGTCCGGATTGGAGAAGAACAACACGAAGCCACACGATGTCGAAGCCAACACAAAAAGAATCAGCACATAAAAGAACGCGATAGTGCGCTCTCTGGGATTCAATGAATCCAAACTCTCTTTCTCTTTCATATTCATTTGTTTTTTCCATAACTAAGTCGCCCCACACGAACCCGGCGCGTTATATTACGGCTCTCCTCATTACACCTGATCAAATCCTCTTTAGCCGTCGCCTCCACTTTCTTCAATGCCGATATGGAATCGCGGACACGAAGAAAATCATCCATTTGCAAAAGCAAATGCCTATACAGCACAGCATCCCTTTCGCCCAAAGTCTGCACCCTATTGGACACATTCATCTTTTTTGTCACAATAGAATGCATTAGAAAATCAGGATTCACATTTTCCGACAAGTCGAATGTCCGATATAATCCGAAAATATCCGAAAAATCCTCACTAATGGCGATCTGCGCCGCATAGATTTCCTCACTATCGCCGGTTCTCTCCTTTATTGCGGAGACTTCGGCAGAAGAGACCTTCATGAACGAAAAGACACACAACTGCGACACAGCCACCAAAGCCACCATGTAAAAGGCAAACTTGATATGCGAACGCATCACCTCCTTATTATTTAACGCCTTCATCTTCTTCTTTTTTATGATAATACCGTTGTAAATCCTAGAATAGGGACGATTCCATCTCCTTCAAAAAGGAGAAACCCTGCCGCGTCCTGAGCTGCGTTTATATGGACCTGCAACTCTGCATCGGCAGGAAGGAAGAGATCTATGATACAAAGTAACTGCTTATACGCCAAACTGTCAGGCAGAAACAAGTCTTTATACGCTCTATTCAAACCGGTTATATCTACCTTCACCACCGGAAACGAATCCGTAACGCCACCGCCCATGGTGGCAGACATACCCAGCCGTCCATAACCCAAACTCCACATTTCCTCCTCACGAATAGTTAACTGCTCCTGACACAAAGATATGGAGACCTCGCAGTCAAGACATACGGACAACACCTCCGCTATCTGATCGGGAGTCGTCAGCCGATAACTTTGAGACAGGAAATGGACTACAAACAAAGCCTTATCCAATTCCATATCTTTCAGAAAAGGCCAATGGGAATCCAGTAGCCGGACAAACTCACCATGTTTGTCTCTTTTCTCCAAACGCCACTCGTACAGATGAGCTACGATGAGCATCCTATCCATCATCATCTCAAAAGGCCGGAAAAAGAACCTAGCATTGAAGCTCTCCTGTTTTCCTCTTTTCATGGCATCCAGAACTGCCCGCCTACCTTTCTTACCCTCCGGCATCTGATTGTAATGAAACAATCCCTCCGGCAAAGACTCATAAAGGTCCCGTTTGATGACATAAAAATTCAGATAGTCTACAAACTCATCATGCGAATATTCACGGGCAATCTTAGAGATGGCTTTACCTCCCGTCCTTTTACCCATACGGACAATACGCACCTCATCTGCCGGAGTCCCGCTTTCCACCAGACCAGCAGCCAGCAGTTCCGCCTTATAGTCTGTCGACAGCGTATTGCCAAGGGGTAAGTCCTTGCGTCGTTTCTTCTCCATACTCAGAATCTGTTTTGCATTTCCTACCATTTTTTCACTTGCATTCATTTAGTCAGACTTCCCGTAGTAGAACGAGAATAGCCGCCATCAAAATTTTGGCGACAAATTATTCAATACACCTCTCAATCCACCACCAACCAACCAGTACCTTTTGACGATGCGCCATCGGAATGTCGCTCCGACACCGAGATGACAATACTCTCTTTATGCTGACCGATATAGTCCAAATGACTCAAGTTCACGAAGAGCTCTTCCAACGTGCGGATAACACCATCCACCACCAGCATAGACGAGCGGATGCGGTTATGATTATAGGGTTTATCCACAGCCTCCTCCATCATATGTTCGAACGAAGAGGGCGAGATTCCGTTCCATTCGTAGAAATATTTCAACATCTCCTCCTTCTCTCTCTTTGGCAGGAAACCCAGACCTACCATCACCGAGTTAGCAAGAGAGGTCAGAATCTCCACCGCCTGATACGGAGACAAAGTATAGGCACAGTTGCGCCACCTGAAATAAAGGGATCCCAAACTCCGCATCAACTCTTTGCTTAATAACAACACGCTATCCATGACCGAAGATCTGTCTGATTGCCCCATAGCCTTCTCTATAACCAGACGAACGGAATTCTGTATCGTGGCAATTTTCTCCGACAGACTATTCACATAACCTCGCAAATCAGGATGCGAAGACATCGTCATGGATGACGGTATATAATTGGCATCCAAAACAAAAGCGGACTCCTTCTTACGGAGAAGGCCAACCACCACATCAAAAGGACCATATCTATTCACCTCCTTTTTAAGTCTTGCCACCATGTTGAGACGATAAGAGGGTTCTACGAACGGGTAGCGAGGTGGCGTCTCTTGCAGATTCGGCTCTCCGCTCGGATTCCGATCATACGGGGAGACAGACAAGACCACATCCCAACCCGCCTCCGGCACCTCCCCTTCCGTCTCGCAAGGGCAACTCACACTCTCGTTCCCGTCGTTCAGGAGAAGCATATACCCGCCAGGAGTCATTCCCCGATACGCATCCAAAACCAATAGAGCATGGCTTCCTTTCCCGTTTATTCGCAGACGCATGGACGGTTCTCCTTTCTCCTCCGGCAACAGTCCGTACAGAAACGGAGATTGTAGCACCGATGTGTTACGAAGCATTCGCTCCAACAAGTAATTTTCCGTCGCCACAAAATGGGAGGATGACACGTTCATGCCCTGCATCCAGTTAACTGGCAAATATTCCGATTTGTTTTCCATATCAATTAAGTTTTCACATTCCACACTTTCTGACCCGTTTCGCCACAATCAGATTCTGCTCCACAAAGGCATTGTCCACGAACGACAGGTCGGGATCCATGTATCGGCGGGGTCTAAAAAAAGACGATTTGGTATAAAATATCCACCCATAGGGAGACTCCGAATCATTGATTTCTATCCGGTTGCCAGACTTCTTCTGGTTATAATCGGAAACAATCAGGCCAAACCAATCGCCCAAAACCATACTAGGCAACGATTTCGCCTTAATTCTGATAGGTTTCCCTTCGTCCACAGTTCGGTAGACTTCAATCTCGCAAACCAACAAACCGTCGGCATCTATCGACGATTGAGACACATTGAAAGTATCTGTCGACAGATACGTCCGCATCTTATAAATCTCCAACGGGATTTTCAGATAGCTCTCGTATGTTTTCAGGAATAACGGCACCAACAGTAACGCGCAGACCGACGAGCCCGCCCAAATGCCATACAGGAAATCGTTCGTGAGGTTAAACCAGACGGAGAAAAGAGCCCACGCCATCAGCATCTGAACAAAGAGGAAAAGGAGCAACAGACATAACGATCCCGATTCCAATCTCTTCACATAACGCACCAATAGCCTATGATTGACAAACCCGGCCAAAAGATACAACAGCTGAATAGCCAGAAACGTATACGGCATGAACATCACTTGCAGGAAACCAAAAAAACCGGGCAGGGATAGCACAAAGCATGAAACAAGGATAAAAACGATTGCCTTCCTATCGTCCAATAACTTGTTTTTCTTAGCAACAAACAAGACCACCGCCGCCAACAAAAAGGCTAACAAAGGAAACAGCAGATAAGTCTTGAAGAGATCAGCAAAAATAAGATTCATATCATTCTATAAATATTCGATAATTAAATGTCATGGGTGAATTTTCACGCAGGCAGTCATACAGATTGTCCGAAATTTGCCTTCGCTGCTTCTCATCCTCCATCGGAGCGAGAGGTCGCAGATGCACGTCGATAGTCCGCAACAAACCCTCGCCGGGCAAGAGTCCCCGCATCACACCCTTCTCGATGCGGACATCAGAAATGAGATCGGAGAGTTGAGCCAGACAGAAGTTACGGATGTCATTATTGGTCACAATCCTATTGCGGCATCCCAGAACATACTTAAAGCGAGCTATCCTCTCACTCTCCGAAGGTGCCGCCGCACCACCCAACGAAGGTGTAACCAGAACAGCAGGATTCATGTCACCAAACAGGGACTCCTGAGGATTCAACGACAGACCGATGCGCATACCGTTAGACAATGGTCCTAATGTGGTCCAATAACGTACAAAAAACAAGGACGTGCCTTGAGGAGGCTCCACAAAAAGATAATACGGTTTTTCCGTATCGGCAATCACTCTTCCCGACATTCCTCCTATCTTGGAAAGCAACCGCTCTATCATGTATGTATTCTCCGTATTATGGGAAAAATCAGAAGAGGAAAAGATGCTCATTTCTTCTTCCAAAAGATTTTGAAGCCGCAACAGGAAATCTTTCGCATCCCGCTGATCGAAAGATTCACAGCCACCTTGCCGCAAGGTATAGAAGTTTTCGTCCGCCCTTTCCTTGTAGCCAAAAGTCCGAACATAACGTACTCCATTTTCATCCAACACGTCCAACACATCCAACAAAGACTCGCCTCCACTTGCCGGAATAGGTATCACCCCAAAATCATTACGCACCGAGTTGGTTATGCTATGCAGCTCCTTATTGACCAAAGGGACAGCATTGGTCAAAATCTGTATATCTGCCAGAACCGTAGCCGAGAACTGAGGAGGAAATTCAACCTCCAACCAGACAAGGTCCTCCTTACAAACAGTAGAAGGAAGCGTCGAACCCACTTTCGTCTCCGGAAAAGGAGAAGCATCCTCTTCCGTAACAGAAATTTCCTCCTCTATCGTGACATAACGTTTACGATAAAAACTCAGAATGTCTTTGCTTACTCGAACATCATTTTCTTGGGAACGGAAGAAACCCGGCACCCCATCCATCTTTTTATCCTCAACCGCATACAATCCATTGGACACGCGGATGGGCAACCCATTAAACCGCCAATCACAATAGGTCAACAAACGAAGATATTCATTGCGATTGTCCACATTCGGGAAATCGACATAAAGAGAGAGATGGCGAAGAACCGCCTTTTTTGCAGGGATCCGCAACCCGACAAAAACCTTGTTATGATTTTCAGGAGAAGACTCGCCTCTGACCACCAGTTTCTTCTCCATATCAGGCAAAACCTCATATACATCGCCACCAACGACGATTGCCTTGACAGACATACGGTGTAGCGGTGTGCGGCAAACGGGATAAAAAGAATAACGACGGCTCTCTTTCCTTCCAAGAAAAGGAGACGTGGAATAGAATCCGGACAAAGGGTCTGTCATAAGACCATCCGTCAACGGATCCAAATATGCGATGGCATGGGCAGGCCGCGCCATCGATACAGACTCCGGCAACAAAACCTCGCTCAACCTCCGCATGGTGCGCACCTCAATATCCGCTATATCGTCAGACAGAAGATGAAGCTGCATTGACAACGCTTCGACCAACAGTCTGACAAAAGGATCCAGATTCTCCACTTTCTTTATATTCCAAAAATCCAAGGCGGTCCTTATCATCCGGTCCTTTATCTCCTCCTTACTTTCCCTATATCTGTTCATTTGCAAGATTAATCTTTAGACAACGGGCCCAAATACAATGTATAATGCAATCGGCAGCGGTCTCCTGTCGAATTCAGAACGGCATCCACAAAAACATCGACACGTTTTTTTACACTAACATGATTGACCATACCGTTTTCAATTAGCACATCCTCCACCTCCAGGCGGAAACGGCAGTCGGATATTCGTTTCTCATACAAGCCCACAGCTCGCGCCAAACACTCGGCAAACTTGGTTTTCCAGGCATCCAACGAGACGATCCTCTCGAAATCCATCTCCCAAATCCCCGTACCATAGGTTCTGTCAAAAACATGTTCGCCGGGATAGGTCATAACCAACAGCTCAATGTGTTGATCCACCGACTCCAACTCCGAACATAAATCTACACTTCCGTGAGTTTCATCCAACAAGGCACCAAAATCCAACGGTATCTTATAATATCGTCCTTCCATATAAAATTAAGTTGAAGAAGATGATTCATTTTTTCACGTTCCTACTCTCGATTTTTCACTTCTTCTTTCTCTATTCTGCCAGCAACTGCAGGTTATACAAATTCTCATAAAACACAAAAACAAGGATTACCACACCAACAATACAGGCACATAGGCATTCCCTTCATGAATTTACAGCGCAAATATAAACAGAATTCAAAAACTATACGTACAAATAATTTTTATTATATAAATATTTTTTCAACACACACATCAAAGATAACATAGGAATCTGATGTAGAATGGGTAATGATGGAAAGTCCGTTTCTATCTCCGTAGATTCTCGGACAGGATTTACAGAATGAACAGATTTTTTTCAAAAGCATCTCGCCATCGGCAATACAACACTCGCCTTTGTTCGCAGAGGATGGGATGCGTGCCGCAGCGTGAACAAACCATTTTGCCCAAAAAGAGAAGAAACAAAAAAGGTTTTAGCGGAGGAAATTGCCGTATCTTCCGAAAAATAGGACAACAGCAAGTGCAAACAGATGATGCCTAGTGCATTTCGTCCAAATCGTCAACTGTCATTTTCTGATGACGACTACTAAGATGTAAAGAACAAAATTTTTCGGAAAAAGACAAAGAAACATCCGCACCATTGAGATTCGGAACAGAATGGGAACGAGCACGTATAAACAACCCATAACACCAGATTCCATCACAGAATCAACCATACACCATCATTCGGCATCATTTCCATTCCCTTCTTGTTCCCCAAAATCCCAATTTATCAAACAATTCCATACTCATTCACAAGTTTTTCTAATAAAAAATTCATAATTTTGCGGACTAAAAACATACGATAAAGTTTCTAAAACATAGATAAAATGGAATTGGCAAGCAAATACAATCCGACCGACGTAGAGTCAAAATGGTATCAGTACTGGTTGGACAACGGGTTCTTCAAATCGAAGCCCGATGACCGCGAACCCTACACAATCGTAATCCCACCGCCTAACGTAACGGGCGTGCTACACATGGGACACATGTTGAACAATACCATTCAGGACATACTCGTGCGCCGCGCACGTATGCTTGGCAAGAACGCTTGCTGGGTGCCAGGAACCGACCATGCATCCATAGCCACGGAAGCGAAAGTGGTAAACAAACTGGCACAAGAGGGAATCAAGAAGACAGACCTCACCCGCGACCAGTTTCTCGGACACGCATGGGAATGGACCCACAAACACGGAGGCATCATCCTCGAACAGCTGAAGAAGCTGGGCGCATCCTGCGACTGGGACCGCACAGGCTTTACTATGGACGAGACCCGCAGCAAGAGCGTACTGAAAGTATTCTGCGACCTATATCAAAAAGGTCTTATCTACCGCGGCGTGCGTATGGTGAATTGGGATCCGAAGGCCCTTACCGCACTGTCTGACGAGGAGGTCATCTACAAGGAAGAGCACAGCAAACTCTACTACTTGAAATATTACGTGGCAGAAGACGACGGCAAGGGTGAAACCGGTGACGAAGGCGAGGTAGTCCACCGCGATGAGAAAGGCCGCTACGCCGTAGTTGCCACCACCCGTCCGGAAACCATAATGGGAGATACCGCCATGTGTATCAACCCGAAAGACACTAAGAACAGATGGTTGAGCGGAAAGAAGGTAATTGTTCCGCTGGTGAACCGTATCATTCCGGTCATCGAAGACGAATACGTGGACATCGAGTTCGGTACCGGATGTCTGAAGGTAACTCCCGCACACGACGTGAACGACTATATGCTCGGTGAGAAATACAACTTGCAGACCATCGACATATTCAACGACAACGGAACCATCAGCGAGGCTGCCGGGCTATACGTCGGCAAAGACCGCTTCGACGTCCGCAAGCAGATTGAGGCAGACCTTCAGACGTCCGGCCTGCTGGAAAAGGTAGAGGCCTACACCAACAAGGTGGGCTATTCGGAAAGGACCAACGTAGTCATCGAGCCTAAACTCTCCATGCAGTGGTTCCTGAAGATGGAACATCTCGCAAAGATAGCTTTGGAGCCTGTCATGAACGACGATCTGAAGTTCTATCCTTCTAAATACAAAAACACATACCGCAACTGGTTGGACAATATCAAGGACTGGTGCATCAGCCGTCAGTTGTGGTGGGGACACCGCATCCCGGCCTATTTCTTGCCGGAAGGCGGATATGTGGTTGCCCAGTCGGCAGAGGAAGCTCTGGAATTGGCAAAAGCAAAAACAGGCAACGCCGCCCTTAAAATAGAGGACCTACGTCAGGACGAAGACTGTCTGGACACATGGTTCTCCTCTTGGCTGTGGCCAATCTCCCTCTTCGACGGGATCAACAATCCTGGCAACGAAGAGATCAAATACTACTATCCGACGAACGACTTGGTGACCGGTCCGGACATCATCTTCTTCTGGGTGGCACGTATGATTATGGCCGGATACGAATATGAAGGCGAGATGCCGTTCCGCAACGTCTATTTCACGGGCATCGTCCGCGACAAGCTGGGACGTAAGATGTCAAAATCGCTCGGCAACTCTCCTGATCCATTGGAGCTGATTGAGAAGTTCGGCGCAGACGGCGTGCGTATGGGCATGATGCTCTCCGCTCCTGCCGGAAACGACATTCTCTTTGACGAATCGCTCTGCGAACAAGGACGTAACTTCAACAATAAGATATGGAACGCCTTCCGTCTGGTAAAAGGATGGGAAGTGGACGAGAAGCTGGAACAACCGGAAGCTGCAAAAATCGCCACCGGATGGTTTCACGAGCAATTGGGCAAGACCATCATCGAAATCAACGACTGCTTCGACAAATACCGTATCAGCGAAGCCCTGATGGCCGTCTACAAACTTTTCTGGGACGAATTTTCCTCTTGGTACTTGGAAATGGTGAAGCCTGCCTACCAGCAGCCAATAGACAAAGCCACCTACGAGACCACGCTCTCTTATTTCGAAACGCTACTGAAGCTATTGCATCCGTTCATGCCATTCATCACGGAAGAGCTTTACCAAGCCATCAAAGAGCGTGACGGGAAGGACAGCATCATGGTCAGCCTATTGCCTACGGCAACGGACTTCTGCGAGAAGAGTATCCACAGGATGGAGACCACCAAGGATATCATTGCCGGAATACGTAACATACGCGCCGACAAGGGAATCTCTCCAAGGGAATCATTCGACCTTTTCTACAAAGGTGACTTCTGCGGGAAGGACAACGCCATCATCGAGAAACTCGCCAACATCAGCAAGATAACGGAGACAACAGGCTCCATCAACGGTGCGGCAGCCTCCTTCATGGTAGGCACCATCGAGATTTCCATCCCTCTCGGAAACAATGTGGATGTGAAGGAAGAGATCAAAAAGATGGAAGATGAAATCAAATACCTGCAAGGGTTCTTGATTTCGGTGGAGAAGAAGCTAAGCAACGAGAAATTCGTGGCCAATGCGAAACCGGAGATTGTGGACAACGAACGCAAGAAGAAGGCGGACGCCGAGAGTAAAATCGCCACATTGAAGGAGAACATCGCAAAGATGAAATAAGATTCAAAAAAAACATTCATAGGAAAGCCCGAAACGGAAAGTTTCGGGCTTTCCTCCCATTTATCCGTCAATTATTTTCACTTTCCATGAGAATCCGTAACTTCGCCCATTATTTATATATTTAACATAAACGAACAACGTTCATCTTCCAATGAAAAAGAAATTCACAAAATATTTATTGCTGTTGCCGGTTGCAATTGCATGCTTATATACCTACTCCCCAAAGCAGGGATACTCCCCCAAGCAGGGAATGTGGCCATAACAAAAACGAATTTTTCGGACGACATATTCCGCCAATATGTACAGGAGCATTTCGACAAAGACCAAAACGGCATACTTTCGGATGCGGAACTCTCTTCAGTTACAGAGATAATCTTAGTAGACACGATAGTGGTGTTGGATGATACGGTTGTGGACACTACGGTTGTGGCGATGGACACTGAATATCCGATAATTGTTCCTGAAACGAAAATCAAATCGTTGGCCGGCATAGAGTATTTCACCAATTTGACAAAACTTGATTGCAGGAATAATTCCATTTCGACGCTGGATGTGAGCAAGAACACCGCTTTGACAACGCTTGATTGTTCATATAATTCCATATCAACTCTGGATGTGAGCAAGAACACCGCTTTGACAACGCTTGTTTGTTCTTTTAATTCTCTGTCA
>Ga0172378_10004251_pt1 | contig 13436 bp, 11 predicted proteins | sample GrowelOW332metaG_FD_119755 | JGI IMG/M metagenome (GOLD analysis project Ga0172378, IMG submission 119755) | Groundwater microbial communities from an aquifer near a municipal landfill in Southern Ontario, Canada - Pumphouse #3_1 metaG | ecosystem: Environmental > Aquatic > Deep subsurface >...
AAATTTTTTTTTCCTTAATATAAATTCAATTAGATTAAATCTATTTTTCTACAAACCTTTCACCCCTTCGTGGTAATCATGAAAATCCTTTAATCTTGTAAATCCTGATTCTGATCAAAAAGCGGCTCAGATGAAATATTTGGGGATTAGTGTTATTTTTGCATAAAAAGGAGATTTGGAAAAAGCACTAATAGGTTATTTTTTACCAGCGGGATTACTTGAGCATTTTAAAATAACAAATATTGAAGAGCTAGGAGAAGTTAGCTATAGAAGGATTGCAGCATCTAATTGGAGCGAGATACAAGAACAAAGAGCCAAGCTTTTATTTAAACATTATCCTCTCTTAAATACGGCATATAAACACATATTAGAATTTAGGAGCATATATGAACTTCATTCAAGAAGTGATGCAGAGAATAGACTCTTAAAATGGATAGATAGGACTGAGAAATTACAACTGAAGGAATTTAATACCGTTGCTTATACTATCAAATACAACCACGAGCAAATTCTTTAGAGGTAATCTAAGAGGAGTTACTAATACTGACTTTTTCCTACTCAGACTTTATAAACTTTTCGCTTAGTCCCCAAATATTTCATGTGAGCCTTCTTTTCAATTAAATTATTTGTAAGTTTATTATTCTAAACTCCATTTGGAAAATTGAGATAGATAGCGTTGTTTGAAAATGATATATCTTTTTCTAAATTATTGTATTGGTTTTGTAAATTCTGGTAATATCCCAAAAAGTGTGTAAGAAGGTTCTAATTTTGTAGTGCAAAGTTAATCATTTTTCTTTGACTTAATAATAGGCCGTAGAGGAACTTCTGTCTATATTGTGATTATTTAAAACTCGTTAGTAACCTGTTGAAAATTGTTAGCCATTTTAGGGTGAAAAATCCGATCTTTTGGGAAGAAAGTCTTTAATGATTTTCAAATATATAGTCATGATTTTTGTATATATAGTCATAATTTTTCAAAAGATAATAAAGTGGATTTAGTAATATACACATATTGATTATTTTATGTCTACTTACATTTATTACTCTATGAATTGAATTTTTTGTTCAAATTTTTTTAATAGATTGATTTTTAGTTTATAAATGTAATTTTTTATTATTCTGAGATAAAACAGAATAATATTTACCTCTAATTTCAATCTTTTTTGATATAAGATTTATTATTACTTTTTTTAGTAAAAAAGTAATGAATATTCTCTAAATATTTTTTGAGTTTTTTGCCTAAACAATGAGTAGTTTTCAATTGATATTATTTTTTTCTTTATAGTTCCAATAATTATAATTATTTTTGCTCAAATTTAATATAAGAAAATCATGTCGTTAAAAACGGATAAAATTAGTTCACAGTATAATATTACAGTTCCAAAACTTATCAACAGAACAAAAAGAAAGATTGTTTTCTATAGTGTTATTGGGGATTATAATAAACTAGATTATAGTAAATGTTGGTCAAAAATATGGGCATTTATTAATACCAAGAAGCTTTTTGGAATGAGGATGGAATTTTTGGGACTTTACTATGATGATCCACGATTTGTTCCTGCAGATGAATGTCATTTTGAAGCCTGTGTTACAATCAACAAGGAAGCAGAGGATGGTGAAGAAATTAAGACTAAGGAGATAGAAGGAGGGAAGTATTTAATGTTCCATTATACTGGTTGTTATGATGATTTTGCTAAGGTTCATAATATAATATACAATGAATACTTAGTAAATACAGATTATAAGTTAAGAAATTCTCCTTTGATTGAAAAATATTTAAATAATGCTGAAAAGGTAGAGTCTAAGAAGCTAAGAACAGAAATCTATATTCCAATTGAATAAAGTATTTTCCTAGTCTTCTAAGAAGAAAACTATTGTACTAACTACTCTAGCTTTTTGGAGATAAGGTTCTTTTGGAGCTAAAGAGGTTTGTTCGTCGTCATAATATGTTCCAACAATTGATATTTGTCCTTGTGATGCAGTTTTAATTTTACCAAGTTTAGACTTAGAATCATTTGCAAACTGTTCTCCAGACAATCGAGCATTTTTTGTGCTTTCTGCAATTAGAGCAGGTTTAATACTATTAAGTTCTGGGAATTTATAATCACAATTAATATTGGAAGATAGGTTTTTGTTAATTAAGTCTAAGTCAATACCATTGCTCATAATACTTGCCTTTTCAACATCATTGGTTGTAATTTTTATTGTTCTTCTAGCTTTATAACGATCAATTTTAATCTTTTGTTTTAGATTATAGTCATATCTATAATATTCTTTTCCATCGTAGATACTTATTTCTTCAGTTTTGATATTAGATTCTTTATAACCTTTTTCTTTTAAATAATTTAGAATATTATCAATATCTGTATTCGTTTTTGAAATAATCTCTTGAGGGTTATCGCCAGAAGAAGATACTATAATATTAATATAAGCTTCAGTAGCTTTAATTTCTTTTTCTGCCAGTCCTTTAACTGTAACAATTCTATCCTTGTCACTAAATGAATTTAATCCTTTATATATAAATAAACCAAGAAAGAATAAACTTATTGATATTAATAATCCAACAATAATTATTGATAAGTATTTTTTGTTTTCCATGATAATATTAATTTAAATCTTTTCCATATGCTGGGTTAACTGGAAATTCTTGGAAATATATAATTACATCGGCATCCTCTCTGTAATTATTAGCCGCTTTCAGTGTGCCTATAAATTTTGCAGTGATTTTACCCCCTTCATTATTAATGATTTTTAACGAACCAGATTTATACTCCATCCATTCATCAAAATTGAAATATTTATCTGAAGGGTTATATGATTTATTTTTAATATACTGGACCCTATAATTTGAAAAACTATTATCTTGGTTCTCTTTAACACTAATATATACCTTTGTGTTAATTACGTTAATCCCATTTTCAATATCAGTGCATACAATAAAGTCTAACATATTATAACCAGCCCCTTGAGGTTCTGTTTTTACGTGCATTTGAGCAAAATTATCTCCTTCCCATACTGAATCATCAACTTGGATTTTAAAGTAAGTGCCTGTAGGAGGAATGCCTTCTTCAAAAATAATTTTATTTTTTTCATCTGTCTTGCAGCTTGAAAAAATAAATGGAATCATTAATATAAATAAAACTAATAAAGATGTAATTCTTTTCATGATAAAATATTTTTAAAAACAAATCGTAATGCAAAGTAAATGAAAAAAAATAAATTAATCAAGTTTTTACCCATATAAATTATTAAACAAGAAAAAAGCCGTTAATGAAAACAATAACGGCTAAGTTTTTTAATATGAATGGAAAAGGTTAGTCTAAAGCGTGAATAACCAATCCCGAACGAAGTTTAGGCTCAAACCAAGTAGTTTTGGGAGGCATAATGTTTCCACTATCAGCAATATTAATTAATTGTTGCATTGAAACAGCGTAAAGAGCAAATGCTACTTTCATCTCACCATTATCAACTCTTCTTTCTAATTCTCCCAAACCTCTAATTCCTCCAATAAAGTCAATCCTATCTGAAGTTCTTAGATCATTTATATCAAGAATTTGATCTAAAACTAAATCAGAAAGAATTGTAACGTCTAAAACACCAATAGGGTCATTATCGTTATAGGTTCCTTGTTTTGCAGTAAGCTTATACCAATTTTTATCTATATACATACTAAATTCATGAAGCTTAGAAGGTTCATATATTTTTGTACCCATTTTTTCTATAGTGAATGATTTTTCTAATTGAGCAAGAAAATCTTCTTGAGTCAATTCATTTAAGTCTTTAACAACTCTATTATAGTCAATAATCTTTAATTGATTATCTGGGAAAATAACTGCCATAAAGTAGTTATATTCTTCATTTCCTGTATGGTTAGGGTTGGCAGCTTTTCTTTCACTACCAACTCTTGCAGCAGCTGCTGTTCTATGATGACCATCTGCTACGTATAGAGTAGGAATATCTTTTTCGAAAATTTCTTCAATTCTTTTTATCTTTGACTGGTCGTTAATAACCCAAAAAGTATGTCCAAAACCATCTTCCTTAGCAATGAAATCATAAATTGGTTTATCGTTATTAACAATATCAAAAACAATTTTGTCAATTTCTATATTTGCTGGATATGCAAAGAAAACAGGTTCTACGTTAGCATTTGTAATATTAACGTGAATCATTCTATCATCTTCTTTAGCTTTACGAGTAAGTTCGTGTTTCTTGATATGGTTATTGAAATAATCATCAATATGAGTACAACCAACAATTCCGTATTGAGTTCTACCATCCATTGTTTGAGCGTAGATATAAAGTTTAGGTTCATCATCCTGAACTAACCAACCTTTATCTTTAAACATATTGAAATTTTCAACAACTTTATCATACACTTCTTGAGAATGTTCGTCAATTCCTTCAGGTAAATCGATTTCTGCTTTAGTAACTCTAAGAAGAGATACTTCATTACCTTTTGCTTCCAGTCTTGCTTCCGAAGAATTCAAAACATCGTATGGACGAGATGCTAAACTTGCAGCAATCTCAACTGGTGGGCGTAGTCCCTTAAAAGCTTTAACTTTTGCCATTTTCTAATTTGTATTTATTTTTTAATACTTGTTCAATAATAATATGCAAAAATAGTTTTTATTTTGGATACAGCAAAACATCCAAAAAGAAAGTAATGAAAATGAAAAAGTAAATGATTATTTATTTCTTATGACAAGGGAAGCAACAATCATAACATCCATTCACTTCAGGATAAATTTTTCTTGACTCAATCATTGCATCAGAACAAATTAGGAAATCACCTACAAAAATTAAATTTTCTAAAGGAGGTAAAATTTTGCATGATTGTTTATGTACCTCATGTTTCCCATTTTCATTAGGGATTTTATTCACGTAATATTTACTCATAAGCTGTCTAGGGTTATTATTAAAGGTTAATTAATATATATTGTTTCTATTTATACCCAACTACGTTTTATGTAATTATCAGATTAGTATTATATCAAATATTGGTCTTCAAATATTTGGCAAAGCTAATAATAATTTTTAAATAACCAAATTTTTCTTTTGAATAAAATGTAATACTAAATACTTTTTTTTCGAATAATAATTTTAATTCATCATAATAAAATAAATTATTCTAACTTTTAATGTTTGATTAATAGAATATTAGTATGTAATATTGAATCTTTGTTTTCATTTAACTTGTACAAATATATAGTATTTGAGATAATCTTCGTAATTTTGAAGTCATTTTACATATTAATTATGGATGCTAAATTAACAGAACACGCAAAAAACGTAATAAAGGCAGGGAGTGATGAAGCAATGCGACTAAGGAGTGATTTCTTTGGGGTAGAGCATTTGTTTCTAGGTATTGTACGTGAAAAAGAATGTAAGGCAATGCATATATTGTCTGATTTTAATATTGATCCCCAGTCAATTAAAAAGGAAATAGAAAAAACTTATCAAAAACAAAACATAGTCAATTCTATTAATCAAGATAGGGATGTTCCTCTTTTAAAACAAACTGAAAGAGTAATAAAACTATCATTTCTCGAAGCAACTGACGTTGGAGTTGAAGAAATTGGTACAGAGCATTTTTTGGCTGCAATATTAAAAGAAAGTAATAATTTGGTTGCTAATATTCTTTTTGGTCACGGACTAACCTACGAAATAATTCATTCTTGGATAAAAACTCAATCTGATTTTATAAGAGAAGAAGAGGATGAAGACTTAGATAGAGAAGACGAAACAGAATATAAGCCAACTGAAAATCCTCTTTTCATAGATGATTTACAGGATGAATTTTCTTTTGAAGGAAAAACTCCAATGAAAAAGCATAAAAAGGGTTCTTCTATAAAAAATGATAAGAAACCAACACCTTTTTTAGATAATTTTGGAAAAAATTTATCACAACAAGCTCAATTAGGATTAATTGATCCAATTGTTGGAAGAGAGGTTGAAATGGAGAGGATTGCTCAAATACTCTCAAGAAGAAAGAAAAATAATCCAATTTTGATTGGTGAGCCAGGAGTAGGTAAAAGTGCAATTGCCGAAGGACTTGCTCTTAGAATTGAAGCAAAGGATGTTCCGTACACCCTATATAAGAAAAAAATATATACTTTAGATTTAGCCTCCGTTGTTGCTGGAACAAAATATAGAGGTCAATTTGAAGAAAGATTAAAAGGATTAATAACAGAACTTGAAAAAAATCCAGATATAATATTATTTATTGATGAAATACATACTATAGTTGGAGCTGGTAATGCATCAGGGTCATTAGACGCTTCAAATATTTTCAAACCAGCCTTAGCAAGAGGAGAAATTCAATGTATTGGAGCAACAACACTTAGTGAGTATAGGAAAAATATCGAAGCAGATGGAGCTTTAGAAAGAAGGTTTCAAAAGGTAATGATTGAACCTACTTCAGCCAGTGAAACCCTAACCATTCTCAAGAATATTAAGTTCAAATATGAAGATCATCATAAGGTTAGATATGATTTAAAAGCACTTGAGGCTTGTGTGAAACTTTCTGAAAGATATATAAATGATAGACAATTACCAGATAAAGCTATTGATGCATTAGATGAGGCAGGGGCGAGAGCACACGTAAAAGACTTGAGGGTTCCTGCAAATCTTGTTGATGCTGAAAAAAAGATTAACGAGCTTGAAATTCAAAAGAAAGAAGTTGTTATTAGAAGAGAGTTTGAAAAAGCCAAACAACTTAAAAATGAAATTGATGTACTAAATGATGATTTGGAAGTAAAATATAAGTTTTGGGAAAAAGAAATAGCGGATAATTATATTAAGGTTTCTGAAAATGATATAGCTAGTGTGGTTTCAATGATGAGTGGTGTGAAGATTCAAAAAGTGAGTTCTGATGAATCCAAGAAGCTCCTCAAAATGGAAGAAGTACTAAAAGGAACTGTAGTTGGACAAAAAGAAGCTGTAACTAAAATATCCAAAGCAATTAGAAGAGCTAGGGTAGGGATTAATGATCCAAACCGTCCAATAGGTTCATTCATTTTTGTTGGACCAACAGGAGTTGGAAAAACACATTTGGCAAAAGAACTTGCTAAATACTTATTTGATTCAGAAAACAATCTAATCCGTTTGGATATGAGTGAGTATATGGAAAAACATAGTGTTTCAAGGATAATTGGTTCTCCTCCTGGATATATTGGTCACGAAGAAGCAGGTCAGTTAACCGAAAAAGTTAGAATGCACCCATATTCAATTGTATTATTTGATGAAATTGAGAAAGCACATCCGGATGTATTTAATATTTTATTGCAAATTATGGATGATGGACACTTAACTGATTCAATTGGAAGAAAGATAGATTTTAAGAATACAATAATTATTATGACCTCAAATGTTGGGAGCCGAAAGCTAAGAGATTTTGGAATAGGCGTGGGATTTTCAACTTTAGCAAGAACATCTAAGATAGAGGAAATTGAAAAGAGTATAATTGACAATGATATAAATAAGACCTTCTCCCCTGAGTTTCTTAATAGGGTTGACGATATTGTATTTTTTCGTTCCCTTGAAAAAGAAGATATTATTGATATTATTGATATAGAACTAAATAAGCTAACAAAGAGACTTAAGGAGCTTGAGTTTAAGATTGAATTTACATCAGAGCTAAAAGACTTACTAATTGAAAAAGGTATTGATAAACAATTTGGAGCAAGACCTCTGAAAAGAGCAATTCAAAAATATGTTGAAGATATTGTTTCTGAGGCTATTCTTGAAAATAAGGATAAGAAAAAGAAAAATATTAAAGTCTCACAAGAGGCAGATGAAACAAAAATTGAAATATATTAATGTTAGTACTTAGAAGATTTTTAATAGAGTTTGGTGCATATCTTTTACTAATGAAAGAAGCATTTAGAAAACCTCAGAATATGCATATATTTAAGAGGCAGATGCTTCATGAGATGGATGCCTTAGGAGTAAAATCAATTCCCATTGTATGTGTTATTTCTATTTTTATTGGTGCTGCGGTGGTAATTCAAATGATACTTAACCTTGATAGTCCAATCTATCCTTCTTGGATATATGGATTTGCATCAAGAAAATCATTAGTTTTAGAATTTGCCCCAACAGTAATATCTCTAATTTTAGCAGGAAAATGTGCCTCAATGATAGCTTCAGAAATTGGTTCTCAAAGAATATCAGAGCAGATAGACGCAATGGAAGTTATGGGGGTAAACACAGCTAACTATCTAATACTTCCAAAGATATTTGCTTGTTTAGTATTTTTCCCTCTTTTAATTATATTAAGTATATTTATAGGATTAATAGGTGGAGGAGTTGGAGGTCTAATTAATGGTTTATCAACCTTTCACTACATAGAGGGTCTTCGTATGGAGTTTGCTGTTTATGATATTGTTTATGCAATTGTAAAAACAGCACTTAACGCAATAGTTATTTCTTCTATAGCTGCTTTTAGAGGTTATACAATGAAGGGTGGTTCGGTAGAAGTTGGGATACAAAGCACAAAGGCAGTTGTGCAAAGTAGTGCTATTATAATGTTACTTAATCTATTAATGACTAATTTATTCTTCTAATGGTTGAACTTGTGAATGTTTCTAAATCTTTTGATGGAAGGCAAATACTAAAAAATGTTAATATTAAATTTGCTCAAGGAAAATGTAATTTAATTATTGGATTAAGTGGAAGTGGAAAAACTGTTTTGATGAAAACATTAGTTGGATTACATAAACCTGATTATGGAGATGTTCTTTATGATGGAAAAGCATTCAATAAGATGTCAGCTTCTGGGCAGATTGATGTTCGGAAATATATAGGAATGGTATTCCAGGCTGGAGCACTTTTTGATTCAATGACTATTGAAGAAAATGTTATGTACCCTATTAGAATGTTTCAAAAAACCTCTTATCCAAAAATGCTCGAAAGAGTAAATTTTTCATTAGAGAGAGTAAATCTAAAAGGTGTTAATAAGATGATGCCTTCCGAACTAAGTGGAGGGATGAAAAAAAGAGTTGCAATTGCTAGAGCTATAGCAGCTAAACCTAAGTATTTGTTTTGTGATGAACCTAATTCAGGTCTTGATCCTCAAACTTCAATTTTAATTGATGAACTAATATATGATATAACCCATGAATATAATATCACAACTATTATCAACACTCATGATATGAATTCTGTTGTCGAGATAGGAGAGCAAATTTATTATCTGCATAAGGGAGAACTGTGGTGGCAAGGAGATAATGAAAACGTATTAAATAGCGACAACAAAGAATTAAACGATTTTGTTTTCTGTACAGCGTTAACTAAAAAGATAAAACAACAAAGTGAAAAAAAATAAAAGGAAATTTAGAGTGTTTTGGTCATCTTTGGGTAAAATTTTGCTGATATTAATATCTAGTGCACTGATAGTTTGGATATCACCGAAGGACGAAACTTTTAAATATGATTTTCAAAAAGGAAGCTTTTGGGAACATGAAGATCTAATATCTCCATTCAATATTACTATATATAAAACCGATAATGAGTTTCAAGAAGAAAAGAATGCAATAGAAAAGAATAAAAAACTTTATTTTGATGTTCAGGAAGGAGACTTTACAACACTTGCTCCGGAAATTGAAGGGCTTCCACTAGACTATATTGTTTATATCATGAAAGGCTCAATACCTTATGAAATAAAAATAGCAGATATAACAACTCCACTTAAACTTAATGAAAAAATAACACAGAAGAATTTAGATCTACAACTAAATAATACCTCTCTAATAAAAGAATCCATTTCAAAAGGAGATCAAATAATACTTACAGGAGAACATATTGATGATACAAAATATGAAGCCCTAACAATATATCAAAAAGAATATCAAAAGAAATACATATCTCAAAAAACGAAATACAAACAAATCATAGGTCAATTCATCTTAGTTTCACTAGCTTTATTGGCAATGTTATTCTTTTTCAAATACATAATACCAGAACTCTTTAACGATTCAAAGAAAATTTTGCTAATTTTATTAGTTATTGTGTTAATGGTTCTAACTACATCCTTAATTATCGATTTCAATTCTCAATATATCTATATAGCACCTCTTTGCCTAACACCTATCTTAATAAGAACATTCTTTGACTCACGTTCTTCCCTTTATGTATTTTTGGTAAATATTATCATTATAGGCTTTTCAGTTCCACATAGCTTTGAGTTTGTTTTTTATCAATTAATGGTTGGTATGATGGTTATTATTAGTATGGAGCATTTGGAAAAAAGAAGAGATTTTTTCAAAACTAGCTTGCTTGTATTCTTAACTTACTCAGTTATTTACGTAGCTCTTACTTTAATTCAAGATGCCGACCTAAATAAAATTAACCCATATAGATTCTCTTATTTTGCAATCAATGCAGCACTAACACTATTGGCGTTCCCTCTTATTTTTATTTTCGAAAAAATATTTGGATATGTTAGTGAGTTATCTCTATTAGAATATTCCGACACCAATAGCAAAATACTAAGAGAATTATCAGTTAAGGCACCTGGGACATTTCAACACTGTGTTCAGGTAGCAAATATTGCAGAAGACTTAATTCATAAAATAGGAGGTAATGCCCTTCTAGCAAGAGCAGGAGCACTCCATCACGATATAGGAAAAACACTTAAACCATTATTTTATATAGAAAACCAACACACAGGTTTTAATCCGCATAACGAAATAAATAATGAAGAATCAGCCCAAATAATCACTTCGCATGTTGTTGACGGAGTTAAATTGGCACATAAATATAAACTTCCAGAACCACTAATTGACTTTATTAGGACTCACCATGGTTCTAGTAAAACAAAGTTTTTCTATAATAAGCAAAAAATTGAACATCCAAATATCCCAATTGATGAAAATATATTCACATATAAGGGACCCAAACCATTTTCAAGAGAAACAGCTGTAGTAATGATGGTCGATAGTGTTGAAGCGGCTTCAAGATCAATGTCTGATCACTCCGAAAAATCGATTAGCGATTTGGTAGATAATATCATTGATGAACAAATACAAACCAATCAATTCTCCAATGCAAATATAACATTTCAGGATATAACAGCCATCAAACAACACCTCAAACTCAAACTACAAGCAGTCTATCACACTAGAATAAAATATCCAGTGTCTAACTAACCATTATCTCATAATTTTTTCTTATATTTGCAAATTGATTTAAAAAAACAACTATTATAATGAGTGAAGAATTGATTAAAGTAAAAAATGCTTATTCAGCTGATAATATAACAGTCTTAGAAGGGTTGGAAGCAGTTCGTATGCGACCTGCTATGTATATTGGAGATGTAAACACTAGAGGATTACATCATTTAGTTTATGAAGTTATTGACAACTCAATTGATGAGGCTTTAGCTGGCTATTGCTCAAAGATAGATGTTTTTATTCTTGAAAATAATTCAATCAGAGTAGAGGATAACGGAAGAGGTATCCCTGTTGATATGCACGAAAAAGAAGGGAGATCTGCTTTAGAAGTAGTTATGACCGTATTACATGCAGGAGGAAAATTTGATAAAGGATCTTATAAAGTATCAGGCGGACTTCACGGAGTAGGGGTTAGTTGCGTAAATGCACTATCTTCCGAAATGAAAGTATCTGTATATAGAGATGGTAGAGAATATGAGCAAGAATATAGCAAAGGAATACCATTATATACAGTTCGAGAAGTTGGACCATCCGATAAAACGGGAACAGCAACAGAGTTTTTACCCGACTCATCTGTATTTACAATATCAGAATATAATATAGAAACTCTTTCAACTCGATTAAGAGAATTATCATTCCTTAATAAAGGACTCGAACTAACAATAACAGACAAAAGAAAAAAAGACAATGAAGGTAATTTTATTTTTGAAAGATTTCATTCTGAACATGGACTAAAAGACTTTATAGAATATTTGGATGGCAATCGCGAAAAACTAATACCAGAAGCAATTTGTATTGAGGGGATAAAACAAGATATCCCAATTGAAATAGCAATGCAATATAATACAACATTTACTGAAAATCTACATTCCTACGTAAACAATATTAACACACACGAAGGCGGAACCCATTTAGCAGGATTTCGTCGAGGACTAACACGAACATTAAAAAGTTATGCCGACAAGAGTGGAATGTTGGAAAAACTCAAATTTGAAATTGTAGGAGATGACTTTAGAGAAGGACTAACTTCAGTAATATCTGTAAAAGTACAAGAACCACAATTTGAAGGGCAAACCAAAACCAAATTAGGTAATAATGAAGTAATGGGAGCCGTTGATCAAATGGTTTCAGAACTATTAAATAACTATCTTGAAGAAAATCCAAAAGAAGCTAAATTAATAGTAAATAAAGTTATCCTAGCTGCAACTGCACGTCACGCAGCACGTAAGGCAAGAGAACTTGTACAAAGGCAAACCGTTCTTGGAGTTGCCGGGCTACCTGGCAAGCTTGCAGACTGTTCTAACTCCGACCCTGAAAAATGTGAAATATACATAGTGGAAGGGCAGTCAGCGGGAGGAACAGCTAAACAAGGAAGAAATAGAGAATATCAAGCAATTTTACCATTAAGAGGGAAGATACTAAATGTTGAAAAAGCAATGCAACATAGAGTACTTGACTCAGAAGAAATAAAAAATATTTATACAGCATTAGGAGTATCGATAGGAACTGCCGAAGATAGCAAAGCATTAAATATGGAAAAGCTACGTTACCATAAAGTAGTGATAATGACGGATGCCGACGTAGATGGTAGTCATATTGCAACTTTAATCTTAACCTTCTTCTTCCGTTATATGAGAGAACTAATAGAAAACGGACATGTCTACTTAGCAACCCCACCCCTATACTTAGTTAAGAAAGGTAAACAAGAACGCTATTGTTGGACCGAAGAAGAACGTCAAAAAAATCAAATAGAACTAGGACCTACAGGAGTAGCTGTACAACGATATAAAGGTCTTGGAGAAATGAGTGAAACTCAATTATGGGAAACAACAATGAATCCTGAAACAAGAACCTTCCGCCAAATAGATATAGAAAATGCTACCGAAGCCGATAGAGTATTTTCAATGCTAATGGGTGATGAAGTACCACCTCGACGAGATTTTATTGAAAAAAATGCATCTTACGCAAATATCGACGCATAAAATATCCCCCTAAATTCTAAGTGTTTTTAGGGGGATATTTATTTTTAATTATGACTTAATAAAAAGTAGAATTAGTCAAATGAAATGAAGACTCATTATTTTATAATGAGTCTTTCTGCTATCTTAGCATTATCTGTTATGATATTGATAAAATATATTCCTTTTGAGTTATTGTTAAGGTCAATAGTAGCTTCAATCCTATTATTAGCAATTAAGTCCATTGTTTCTATTATCCTCCCTCTAATATCAGTTATTGTTATCTTTACTTTTCCATTTACATTAT
>Ga0172378_10004252_pt1 | contig 13434 bp, 10 predicted proteins | sample GrowelOW332metaG_FD_119755 | JGI IMG/M metagenome (GOLD analysis project Ga0172378, IMG submission 119755) | Groundwater microbial communities from an aquifer near a municipal landfill in Southern Ontario, Canada - Pumphouse #3_1 metaG | ecosystem: Environmental > Aquatic > Deep subsurface >...
ATCCGTAGGTTCGAATCCTGCTACCCTTGCCAAAAAGAAGTAAACCAGTTATCGAAAGATAGCTGGTTTTTTTAATGTCATAAAGAATTAAGTTAGGGTTAATAAATAAGTGGTATAATAAGAAAAACTATAGGAGGCATAAAATGGCAACTTTTAATTTGAAAGATGAATTACGGAAAGTAGTAATGGTCGGTATTGGTGCAGCAGCAACAACGGTTGAAAAATCCAAAGAACTCATTGATTACCTTGTTGAAAAAGGTGAAATCACCACAGAACAAGGAAAAGTGATGAACGAAGAACTGAAACGTGATTTCAAAAGTAAAATGAAAGAAACAAGAACCAATTCAAAAAAAGATACCGAAGAATTTTTAGATAAAATTGATTCCTTTACCTCAGAACAAATAGCAGCACTTAAAGCACGGTTAGCAAAGGTCGAAAAAGCAATGGCAGAAGACGAAAAACCGGAAGATGTTGATGTCGAAGATGTCGATGTTGAAGATGTTGAAGATGTTGATGAAACAAAAGAAGAAGAAGAACATCTAGACGAATAATATGAAAAATGGAAATGCTTTTACACAAGAACAAACACAATCGGCTCATGTGGACAATCGGATTCGACTACGTGAGATCCTTTCTATTTTAATGAAATATCACTTGGCAAAAGGCATTACACCAATAAAACTACGCTGTATCTTTGAGGAACTTGGCCCAACTTTTGTTAAGTTGGGACAAGTTCTTTCTATGAGAGAAGATGTTTTGCCAACCGAATATTGCCAGGAATTATCAAAATTAAGGACCAATGTTCAACCAATGGCCTACAAAGAAGTGCTTTCCATGGTTAAATTTGAATATGGCGTTAATTTTGATGAAATTTTCCAGTCTATCGATAAAAAGCCGATTGGATCAGCCTCCATTGCCCAAGTCCATGAGGCACAATTAAAAGATGGGCGAGCGGTTGTCATTAAAGTACAACGCCCACATATATGGGAAACTATGTCCAGAGATATCGCTTTATTAAAAAAAGCTGCTCAAATTTTGAATATTTTTAATAGCAAAAATAATGTGATTGATTTTAAAATGGTTTTAAATGAATTGTGGACAACAGCACAAAAAGAGACCGATTTTTTAATTGAAAGAGAAAATGCCATAAAATATTTTGAGCTTAATCAAGAAGTCGATTATGTTACAACGCCTAAAATATTTTTTGAATATACAACTTCAAAAATTATGATGATGGAATATATTGAAGGGTATAAAATTGATGATATAAAACATTTAAAAGAGCATGGCTATGATTCAAAAGAAATTGCGTCAAAATTGGCAGAAAATTATATTAAGCAGGTGCTTGATGATGGTTTTTTTCATGCAGACCCACACCCAGGAAATATTATCATTCGTGATGGCCAAATTGTATTTATTGATATGGGCATGTTTGGAACGATTTCTAGGCATAATCAGGAGATTCTAAAAAACTTAGTTGGTGCAATTGTAAAAAAAGATGTGATGGGGATTAAAAATGCCTTATTAATATTAGGGGTTCACAAAAAAAAGATTAATCATGCACAACTTTATACGGATTTAGAAGAATTATTAAACCAGTATGGAGAAATGAATTTAAAAGTATTCAATATTGGTAATTTTATTCAAGAAATGCTCCGTATTGCAAGGCTGCATGCGATTCAAATGCCAAGTGGCGTTACAATGCTCGGGCGAACCGTGATTACCTTAGAAGGAACGCTAAAATTATTAGATGCTGATATGACAGGTATACAAGTTATGCTGAATTATATTAGAAAAGATGCTAAAAAAAATTTAAACATGATGAAAAAAACACAAGATCTAGTTTCTACATTGGGGCATGTGGCCAACAAAAGTTTAAGCATTCCCATTAATGTGGGAGATTTATTAAACATGACCGTTAAAGGGCAAACTAAAATCAATGTAGAAATAACTGGTTCAGAAGGCCCCTTAAATCAAATAGATCAGATGGTTAATAAAATTATTGCTTGTTTTTTAGCAGCAGCGTTATTAATTGGGAGTAGCTTTATTGCAACAACCCAGATGACGCCTAAAATATTAGGCATTCCAGCCCTTGGCTTTCTGGGGTATATTGGGGCATTGATTTTGAGTATTCATATTGTTTGGACCAGCTATTGGAGAAAACATCAACAAAAATAAGCCATGTTGCCCTAAGAGAAAGCCTTTGTATTTTGACAAAGCCTTTCTCTTAGCGCTTTTTTTTGATAACCCTTGACAATTTTTCTTAAAAATTGTATCATTATAGGGTATGAATTCTAAATTCAGTAAAGTTTAAGTATTAAAAATAAATTCAGGCGCTTTTTTAAAATCTGAAGCGTAAAAGAAAAAGCAGAATTGATTAAAAAAGTCGATTTAGTATATAAAGAAAATAAATGGCAGGAGAAGACAAATGAAAAAATGGATAGTAATGTTTTTAATTGCTGTAGCGCTTTTGGGGACAATTTTAGGGGCATGGCTTTTTGTAAAAAAAGGTGAAGCAAATGCGAACATAGAGGAAGAAACGATACAATTACCTTCAAAAGAAAAAGTATTTATTAATGGCACCATTGTCCCGCAGGATTCAGAAACGGTGAATGTGCCATCTGGGTATGATACCATGGGCGCTGTTGCAGTAACCAATGGTCAAACAGTATCTGTTGGTCAAGAACTATTTAGATGTAGTGCCTCGAGTATTACAGAACAAATAGAAACGCTTAATAATACGATTGTGGCTTCTGATCGGGAAATTGCTACTCAAAACACACAAATTGCAAATCTAGAAGAACAGATCAGTGCATTGGAGCAAACAACAAGTGACCCGACAGCTTCAGCACAAATACAAGCACTAAAAGAACAATTAGCAAGCTATCAAAGTCAAAAAAGTGTGGCAGAAGGAACAAGAAGTGATACGGAAAATAGTATTGCGAGTTTAAGAAATAAAGAAACCAAAGTTGTCACAGCGCCTATTGCAGGAGAATTGACGATCGCGGAGGAGGATCCCTTAAAAGCGCAAGCATATATGGTCATTGATTCAAGTACCTATATTTTTAGTGGTACCGTTGATGAAACAAGTTTCAGTAAAATTTTTGTAGACCAAGCAGTTGATCTTTTAATTGTGCCAACCAATGCGAAACAATCAGGTAAAATCATTTCAATTTCAAACAAACCAATGACGACAACCGATGTAGCCAGTACTTCCAGTGTTAGTCAATATCAAGTAGAGGTCGCATTAGACAATAGTGAGGGGCTTGTCAATGGTTATCACGCACAAGGAAGCATTGTCCTGGATAATTATTCCGCATTAGTGGATAAATCGGTGTTATTGACCGATCAAGACAAAAATTATGTCCTTGTCAAAAAAGAAGATGGCAGTGCTGAAAGAGTCGAAATTGACTATATAGAAACAGAGGATCCGGATCAAATCGAACTGACAAAAGGATTAGAAGGAGGAGAAACCATTTATCTTCATCCAGAAAACATTCAAATCGAGGATGATGGAGGAGATTCAAACTAATGGGTCACTTAATTGAACTCCAGGATATTCAAAAATATTATCCAATTGGTAAAGAAAAATTACATGTGTTGAAGTCTGTTAACATCAGTATTGACCAAGGCGATTTTTTAACGATTGTTGGAAAATCCGGATCGGGAAAAACCACCTTAATGAATTCATTAAGTTTTTTAGACCATTTTGATGAAGGGGCCTATCTTTTTAAAGGAGAAGATGTCACCGCTTTATCAGAAAATGAAAAATCAAAGTTTCGCAATGCGTATATGGGCTTTATTTTTCAACAATATCATTTAATTGATTCATTAACCATTAAGCAAAATGTAGAATTACCCTTATTATATAATGAAGTCTACGATAAATTACCGCAAAAAGAACGGTTCGAACGGGTCGATCACTATTTAGAGCTCGTTGGGATTCAAGATAAAAGCAATCGGAAACCAGCGGAATTATCAGGAGGACAACAACAACGCGCAGCGATTGCACGGGCCTTGATTAACGATCCTTACGTTATTTTTGCCGATGAACCAACCGGTGCACTTGATTCACATACAGGGGATCAAATCATGGAAATCTTAAGCCAATTCAATCAGGCAGGCAAAACCATTATTTTGGTCACTCATGATGCGGATTTAACCCGCTATGCATCAAAAGTCATTGAAATTATTGATGGCGTGGTACATATCAAAAAAGGAGGATTGCGGCAATGACCTTTTCAAATTTACTTAAAACAGCCCTCTACAGTATTCGTGCACGCAAATTGCGTGTTTTTTTAACCATGTTTGGGATTATTATTGGGATTAGTTCCGTGGTTGTTATTTTATCGGTTGGAGACGGCCTCAGTCAAGAAGTGAATGGCATTGCAACAGAAACAAGTTCTAATAAATATACAGTTAGTTTTGAGTATGAAAATATCGATATGAATCAGGGGATTATTGATGTTTTTACCAAAAATGATATTCAAGAAATTGAACATCTTAATGGGATTGAAAAAGCCAATGCCAGTACAAGTATTGGGGGATTATTCAGCTTTTTCACGGTCTCTTATTTTAATAAAACATCCGGAATTTCGGTTAAGGATTATCAAAATGAACCCCTTAATATAATAGAAGGACGAGATTTTTGTGAGAATGAAGAGACGGCTAAACGGATTATCTTAGATGAAGAGACAGCGACTACTTTATTTGAATCGCCAGCATTAGCAATAGGACGCGCAGTCCTTATTAACAATCAGAATTACGAAGTCATTGGGGTTTGTTCAAGTACCGGCAATGCAACAGCGAGTCTTTTAGGATTAACCTATTCCTATCTTTCAGAAGAAAACATTGAAAACATGTCACAGATCGATGAAATCTATTCTATTGATTATTATCTAATGCCAGGAGAAGATTCAGAGGCTGTTTTCGAAAATGTTGAAAGCATCTTAGAAGCAAACCATCCGGAAGTTCAAGGTAGTTATGCCTTAGAAGATCCACAAGCCATCACAAAATCATTTCAAACCATTATCGGAGGCTTGACGGCCTTTGTTGCTTGTGTTTCGGGAATTTCCCTATTTGTAGGGGGAGTAGGGGTTATGAATATTATGTATGTATCGGTGAGTGAACGCAAACGAGAAATAGGCATTCGACGAGCGATTGGTGCAACTTCGCAAACCATTTTATTACAATTTATGATTGAAGCTATCATCATCACGGGGATCGGTGGATTGCTCGGTATTTTTAACGGTTTTGTTTTATCGAAAATCGTTGGGGTGTTTTTACCATTTTCAACAGTGATCACGCCCATTAATTTTATAGGAGCAAGTGTTATTTCTATTCTAGTTGGCTTGATTTTTGGGATTGTTCCAGCAATTAATGCCTCAAAAATGGATCCGATTAAAGCCATTTATCAGTAAAGGAGAAAAAAATGAAAGATTATATTTTTAAACCAAGCCAGTTTTTTGAACGCAATAAAGAAAGCCATTTGTTTTGGATTCCACTTATTTTATTAGTTTTATTAACAGGGTTAAATAGTTTTCAAATCATGCAGTTGTCTATGGCAGGATTAGCAGATTTAGGTGGTGATACGGATATCGGTATGATTACAAATGTTGTTTCGATTGTCACTTCCTTGTTAGGAGCGATTACAGGACCGGTATTAACCGTGTTGGTTTTATGGTTCTTTACAAGAAAACTGTTTAAGGGTGAAAATACATTTAAACAGACTTTTTCAGTTTATGCTTTTGCCAGTATTCCGGCAATAGTCTATAGCTTGATCACCTTGATTATTTTAAATGTAACCAACACCTTACCTAGTACGGACAATCTAGGGTATCTTTTGTTTTCATTGTTAAACCCCCTTCAACTTTATACGTTGATTTTAACTGTCATAGGACTGATTACCATATCAAAAGTAAAAGCAAAAAAAATTATTATTTTATATGCCATTTTTGAAGGATTAGCCATAGCGACAACCTTAATACCTCTGCTGATCAATACGAGTCTTTAACGAAAGGCTTTGATGCATCGAGAAGAAGCATGCACTCTGATTGAGGGAGAGACTAAGCAGTGTTTTAAATTGGACAAAAAGGGCATTTTACGGTATAATAATTGAAATAACATAGAATTTAGAGGAAATTATGAAATTAAAAGAACTCATTAAAGAAAAAGAAATCATTCAAAAAATTCATTATAGTGAAACAATAGAGATCAAACACATTGCCTATAATTCTCGAAAAGTTAAAAAGGAGAGTCTGTTCGTTGCTATTAAAGGCTTTAAAACAGATGGCCATCACTATATAAATGAAGCGATTAATCAAGGTGCTACCGTTATTGTCTGTCAAGTACTTCCAACAGCGCTTAAAGCGACAATTGTCTATATTCAAGTAGCAAATCCACGACGATTAATGGGCTATATTGCGAGTCGTTTTTACAAGTTTCCTTCTCAAAAGATTATGATTACGGGGACAACAGGGACCAATGGTAAAACCTCTGTTACCTATATGCTTAAAACAATTTTTACACAAAACAATGAAAAATGTGGCCTTTTTGGAACAATCAACAATCAAATTGGGGATAAGCTGATTGATAATGCAGGAAGAACAACGCCAGATTCATTGGAAATTCAAGCAGATATTGCCCAAATGCTTGATGAACAGTGCACAAGGTTGTTTATGGAGGTTTCTTCCCATGCATTAGATCTTGGTCGAGTAAATGGCGTTGCCTTTGATTATGGCATTTTTACAAATTTAACACAAGATCATTTAGATTATCATAAAACATTTGAAGCCTATTTTGAAGCAAAAAGTAAGCTTTTTTTCAAAACCCAAAAAGCCAATATTATTAATGGTGATGATCCATGGGGACAAAAATTAATTAAGTGTCTTAAGCAAGAAACAAGCGTGCCTGTTTATACCTATGGGCTTGCTTTAGAAAATGATTATTATGCAAAAGACATTCAGTATACAATTGAAGGCACCAACTATACCTTGGTAACCCCTGAAGAAGAAATAGCTATTTATATTGATATTCCAGGGGAAGTAATGGTCTATAATAGTATGGCTGCGATTATCAATGCATTATGCGAAGGTATTGAAACTCAAACGATCCAGGATGCGTTAGCGACAATGACCATTGTAGAGGGACGAATGGAAAGACTGGACTTAAAGACCCCGTTTGATATTGTTATTGACTATGCACATACGCCAGATGGACTTGAAAAATTATTAAAAGCCATGAGGACACTTTATGATGGCAAAATTTACCTCGTTTTTGGGTGTAATGGAGATCGAGATAAGGCGAAAAGACCCATTATGGGACATATTGCAGGGGAATATGCAGACTTTGTCGTTGTAACCTCGGATAATCCGGCAAGCGAAGACCCACAACAAATTATTGATACTGTTGCTTTAGCCGTTGCAGAAAAAAATAAACATTATACAACAGTTTTAAGACGTTGGGATGCGATTGATTATGCGGTTACCTTACCACAGAAAGGCGATGTCCTTGTTTTAGCCGGTAAGGGGCATGAAAAGCAAGAAACAATGGCAAAAGAGAACTTATATTACAATGAATGGGAAACGGTTGAAAAAGCGGTTAAAAAGTACAACGAAAAAGGGTAAATTTTTGCTTTTTACTTGAAAAAATTAGAGGAAAGGTTTATTATAAGAGTAGGCAGATTTTTCTGCTATTGTCTGTTGTTAATTTTTATCTGATCTTACATTATGTTGATATTAATTGACACAAATTTTTTATTTCTTTTCCTTAATAAACACTAAAACCATTATTGATAATGATTTTAGTGTTTATTTTTTTCTTTTAAAATAAAAAACACGGGACCCTTTAAAGGGTCCCGTGTTAAAAGAAGGCGCTTTATGATAGAATTGCAAAAAAATGGCGGTTTTAAATCATCCTTGTTCTTCTAAAAGAACAAAGAGTTAAAGGGGTATAGAGGCTTTAAGGATAAACATGGACATAATTATCAGGCAATGCATCAAAAAACATAATACCGAGGCAATCAGGTCCAATATGGACGGTTAAAGCAGCACCGGCACCGGCTTCTGGAACAATAATATTTGGACAATGATATTCTTTTTCAAAATGAGCAATTGCACGTTTTTGTAAATCATCAGCCGTACTATTAATGACGCCAATAATTTGGGAAGGCGCATTGATTGAATATTTTTCGTAAGCCTTAAACAAGGTTTTAAGCGCCTTTTTTTTGCCACGTACTTTATCATAAGCCAAAATTTTACCATCAACAAAATGCAGAATAGGGACAATTTTCAGCATATCTCCTAAAAGGGCAATGCTTTTTGAAACACGCCCCCCTTTGCCTAACCATTTAATATCACCAACCATAAAGAAAACCTGAATATGCTCACTCAAAAAGGTTAATGTTTCTGTAATTTCTTCAAATGATTTGTCAAGTTGATTTAATTTTATGCCTTGGTGAAGAATCATCGCCATGCCCGTTGTTGCACATTTTGAATCAATGACAGCAATTTTACGATCAGGATAGGTTTTGAGTAATTCAGAAGCAATAAGTTTGGCTGTTTGAAAAGTACCAGAAATGCCAGAACCTAATGCAATATAAATAATATCATAACCGCCTCTTAAATGCTCCTCGAAGCATTTTTTGTAATGAGCGGGTGTTACTTGGGCTGTTTTGGGAAAGTTTGTTTTATGATGATTCACATAATCCAAGATCATTTCGGCGGTAATATCTATTTTATCATAATATGTTTTAGAATCCAGGATAATAGGGATTGGTAAAACATCCACAGTGTTTCGATTTAAAATAAGATCACTGCTGTCACACATTGAATCGACAACAAATTTTATTGGCATATAGGGACTCCTTTATCTTCAAAATTGTCAAGATTATATCATAGGCGTTTCAGGTTTGCAAGTTTTCAATGATTTTTTAAGATTTATGGAAAAAAGGATTAGAGTTGATTTTTTATCAATAAAATGATAAAATGTCAATAGAAAACAAACATAGAGGGAGTAAATTGAATAACTATATTATTGAAAAACTAGCTCATGAATTTAAAATTCGTGAAAAGCAAGTAGAAGACACGGTCAATCTTATTGACCAAGGAAATACTATTCCTTTTATTGCTCGGTATCGTAAAGAAGTAACGGGAAATTTAAGCGATGAACTTTTGCGAGATTTAGAAATGCGTTTAAATTATCTTCGAAATTTACAAAAACGAAAAGAAGCAATTGAAACGCATATTACGGAACAAGGTAAAATGACAGAAGCCTTACAGCAAAAAATAGAATCAGCCATCACGCTGCAAGAAGTTGAAGATTTATATTTACCCTATAAACAAAAAAAGAAGACCCGTGCTTCAAAAGCAAAAGAGGCAGGCTTAGAAGCCTTTGCTTTGCACATGTATCGACAAGAAATGTCAGATGAAGACATTGAAAATGAAGCTAAAAAATACATTAATGTTGAAGCAGGTTTTGATACAGACAAGAAAGTATTAAAAGGGGCACAAGATATTATTGCAGAAACCTTAGCGGATAATGCCAGTTATCGTCAAAAAATAAGAGAAATGATCACAAAACATGGGCAAATCAGAACCGTTGCGGTCAAAGGACAAGAAAAAGAAACCACAGAATTTGAAAATTATTATGATTATATAGAACCAATTAAACAAATTGTGGATCACCGTATCTTAGCCATTAATCGCGGAGAAAAACAAAAAATAATTAGTGTTAAAATTTTAGATCCAGCCGAAAACATTATTGCAGGCATGAAACGTGCGATTCTTAAAGGCGAACACGAGTATGTGGCTACAGCCATTGAAGATGCCTATAAACGCTTGATCTTACCATCGATTGAACGTGAAATCCGCTCAAAATTAAAAGAACGGGCGGAAGAATCCGCTATTAGAAATTTTGGGATCAATTTAAAAAAATTACTCCTACAACCGCCGTTTAAAGGCAAAACAACGATGGGGTTTGACCCAGCATTTAGAACAGGGTGTAAAATTGCGGTTATCAACGATAGAGGGACTTTGCTAGATACTTGTACGGTTTATCCAACGGATCCGCGTAATGATATTGAAGGAACGGAAAAAGTTTTAATAAAGATGATTGAGGATTATCAAGTAGACTTAATTGCCATTGGCAATGGCACCGCATCTCGAGAATCGGAAAAAATTGTGGCCGATATGTTGAAAAAGGTTGATCGAGACGTTTCCTATGTGATCGTCAACGAAGCGGGTGCCTCTGTGTATTCTGCTTCAAAACTCGGAACAGAAGAATATCCAGACATTAATGTTTCCTTACGTGGTGCAATCTCAATTGCAGGCAGACTACAGGATCCTTTAGCAGAACTTGTTAAAATTGATCCTAAACATATTGGTGTTGGGCAATATCAGCACGATGTTAATCAAAAGGCACTTGAAAAAGTTTTAGACAATACAGTAGAAGATGCGGTTAATCGTGTTGGGGTTGATATCAATCGCGCGTCTTCCTCTCTGTTAAAACATATAGCAGGGGTAAGCAAAACCGTTGCTAAAAACATTATCACTTATCGTGAAGAAGAAAATGGGTTTAAAAATCGAAAAGAAATCCTTAAAGTTAAAGGATTGGGCAATAAAGCTTTTGAGCAATGTGCAGGATTTTTAAGAATTTCAGATGGGGATAATATTTTAGATAATACCGGTGTCCATCCGGAATCTTATGCCCTTGTTGAAAAATTATTGGATAAGATCGGATGCACATTAGCCGATTTAGAAGCCGATCGGCTTAAACAAACAACAGAAAAACTCAATGAGATTGATATTCAGGCCGTTGCAGAAGAATTGGAAACAGGGGTGCCAACCCTTTTGGATATTGTTGCAGAATTGAAAAAACCTGGTCGAGATCCTCGAGATGGTGCGCCAAAACCCTTTTTGAAATCGGATGTTTTATCGATTAAAGATTTAGTAGAAGGGATGCTTTTAACGGGAACTGTCAGAAATGTCATTGATTTTGGTGCTTTTATTGATATTGGGGTACATCAAGATGGGTTGGTCCATATTTCTGAAATTTCAAATCGCTATATTAAACATCCATCCGAGGTTTTAGCCATTGGAGATGTTGTAGAGGTTCGTGTCCTAACTGTTGATTTAAAACGTAATCGTATTGGATTAAGTATGAAACTCTAAATAAAAAAGGGATCGCAATTTGCGATCCCTTTTTTTATTGAAGATAAAATTTATCATTAGCCCGATTGTCATCGTCAAAAATATTATTATAAAGAATTTCTTGGTAATCCATTAAATCATTGTAATAGGGATTAGCAGGATCATCTAAACTGTAATAACTGCCTGTATCGGTAATTACGCCTTTTTTATTAATGACCGGCATTTTTTCAGATAGGTTGAGTAGATATTTATTATAGGCCGTTAAAGGTAAGTCGGCTTCTTCTAACAGAAAACTTGATAAATAATTTAGACTTAAAGAAACATTGTCTTGTTCTTCAATATCATAATTAGCCCATAAAAGAAACGGTGTATTCTGACGTTTTTGAATATCTTCTAAACTATAATCAGATGTTTCTTTACCAAGGATTTCTGTAAAGAAATCAGATTCTAAATACGGCAAGTGATCGCCAAACATGACAATGATGGTTTTTTCATCAACACTTTCAAAATAATCAATCAAATCACCAAAAGCGGCATCAGAATCTTTAACAACCGACATATATTGCTCGGCTCTTGGATAATCTCCTTCTAAATTAGTAATCTCGACAGCTTCAAGATTAGAGGCATCCATTTCATAACCCCCATGATTTTCAATAGTAACATCTAAAGCAAAGTAGGGTTGATCCGTAGTGGCTTCATTTTCTTCAAAAGAGTTAATGAGATAACGGTAATTGTCTGCATCAGAGATGTAAGCATCCCGCGTATAAGTTGAATCACTTTCCATATCTGCTTTTGAGGTAAAGTCTTCAAAACCTAAATCGGGATAGACATTATCGCGGTTCCAAGCACTGGCTTCTCCCGGATGCAAAGCATGACTAGAATAGCCTAAATCATTTAAGGTAGAGACTAAAGAAGGACTGGTATCATTAACGTATAATTGGTAGGGTCTTGCATTATCGGCGAGAAAGGCAACGGTATTGCCAGATAAAAAGGCATATTCAGAATCACAGGTTCCGCCACCAAAAACAGATACATATACTTGACCACGAATGGTATTTTCAGTTAAATTATGAACATTTGGCATATAATCAACATTGGTTTCAAGATCCCCAAGGCAATTTAAGTCCGCAAAAGATTCATTCATGACAACGATGATATTTGGTTTTTCGGTTGCAGTATCTTTAGAATCACTGTCTTCTGGAATAAGGGTTTCAATAGCACTTGCATCATAATCGGTTGGAGGGGTGCTCTGTGTGAGTTTGGCATTTAAAGCAAAAACATAGGGGTGACCATTCCAATCCATTTTCCAAGAATAATAATAATCTTCAATATTAACATTGACAAAAGCGACAATGGCAATACAAAGGGTCACACTTGTAATCAAGCGTTGCCGACGACGGGCCCATTTATCACTTGACATATGTTCCGCTTGTAAAGCGAGAACAATCAATAATCCTGTTAAAATAGACCCAGAAATAAGGGTAGGGGTTATTGAAAAATGATAATTAGAAACAACATCCATCGCGGTACTTAAAGAATAAAGATCTGTAAAGAGAACCATATCACCACGAATCATCATGGTAAAATAGAAAACTAAGCCAATAATATATTCTAAAACAATCCCTGCAATCAAAGAAAACCTTGCGCTTGCAGAAAACATAAATAAAACAAAACATGGGAACATACAAAGCAAAATATTAATGATTGTACGCATTTTAAAATCAGAATCATCGGCAAAATGAGAGAAAGTATATAGAGTTAAGGTTGTGAGTTCTGATCCATCAAAAATTTCAAACAACAGATAAGAAAAAAAGCCTATAATAAGCAGAAGGGAAAGGTTTTTGATCCAAAGTTTATAGCCCTCCAAGTGAACATTGAAAAGTGTAAAAAAAACAGTAATGAGGGCAACAATGATAATAATGCCATTTTCCCAACCATTAACGGTATTGAATAAATTAGAAATCAACAATCCAAAAAGGAGCAGAGCAATGGTGATTAAGGAACCTTTCTGTAATTGTGATAAGTTTTTAATTTTTTGTATAATTTGCATGTAAGACCTCCTAACGCATTATTATATCAGAATAAAAAAAAAAAGAAAAGCAAAACTTGCAAATTTTAATAATTCAGTAAAAAAGTTCAAGGAACGAGCAAAAATTATTGATTTAAAAAAATGAATTGCTTTTTTTATAAGTTTGTATTATTATAGAAATTAAATTAAACCAATAGGAGGTTATTCAATGGCAAGTATTAATAGTAAAACTGTAAAAACTGCGGAAGTAATCTTAAA